>Ga0181570_10000349_pt1 | contig 44217 bp, 49 predicted proteins | sample 101ome_18_FD_148667 | JGI IMG/M metagenome (GOLD analysis project Ga0181570, IMG submission 148667) | Coastal salt marsh microbial communities from the Groves Creek Marsh, Skidaway Island, Georgia - 101406AT metaG (spades assembly) | ecosystem: Environmental > Aquatic > Marine > Intertidal zone...
TGGAAATCCTGAACCGAGAGGGTGCCTATGATCACCTATTGGGATTGGGCAATCGTGTCATTCAAATGATCAGGGATGCATTGGGCAAAACGGGTGTGCCGTTCCATATTGTTGGGCATCCAACCTTGTTCGAGGTTGTATTTCACGACATTCAGCCACTGGATTATCGCATGGTTCAAAACGGGGATGCGCATGCGGCCAAAGCATGGAATGATACATTGCGCGCCAATGGCGTTTTCAAATCACCCGGTAAAACCTATCCAAGTTTGATCCTAAGTGAAGAGGATTTGGCCATCACCCAAGCCGCGATTGACAAAGCGGCACAGGCGGTTGCCGATATAAAAGCAGGTTAAATCTTATACATATGGCAATCCGTAAGAATAATTAGGGTCACACTCTTAGTGACCACACATCGCATCTTAAGTATGTTTGAGAAGATTATTGTAGTAGAAGGTCTGATAGATTATGCGATGCGAGCAGACAAAGAATCCGTTTCGAGTAAAATGACATCTAAAAAACCCGTTAGCGCAGTTCAGAACAAAAACCGCGCAGCAATATTGGCCGCGGCTTTGGAGACATTTTCAGCACATGGCTTCAGAGGCGCACGCTTAGAGCAAATTGCAAATAACGCCGGAATGTCCAAACCTAATGTCATCTACTACTTTCCAAATAAAGAAGCCATCTTCGTCACATTATTAAACAGCCATATTGACAAGTGGCTTGCCCCACTGCGTGAAATTGATCCAGACGGCGAACCACTGGAGCAAGTTATCGAATACGTTGTGAAAAAAGTCAGAATGAGCGCAGATATGCCAAGGGAAAGTAGACTTTTTGCAAACGAAATCGTACAAGGTGCACCGAGATTAAAGGAAAGTATGAATAGTGACCTCAAAGGCTTATTCGATCGTACCGTAAATATTCTCGAAAAATGGATGAAAGAAGGTAAATTGGCGGAATTTCCAGCAGATCATCTAATATATTCAATTTGGGCAACAACACAGCATTACGCTGACTTTGAAGCCCAAATAGAGGTTTTATCAGGAACCCCAGAAAAAATCGTAGCAAGCGCAGAAGCGTACCTTATAAACAAGTACACAAAATTACTGAAGCCCTAGGCCCCTTCAACGATCGTGATTTGGGCAATCCCAGCACCTATGCGATTATTACGCGCATTCTGATATTCAGGTGAATTATAACAATCTAATGCTTTCTGATAGCTTTCGAATTCAATAACTACATTTCGACTACGATCTTCACCTTCTAAAGCTGTATATTTGCCTCCTCGAGCGAGCACATTAGCACCATACATCCCAAATGGTAAAGCTGTGGCCTCAGCATAAATAGCGTACTGTTCTGGGTTCGTAACCGTTACATGTGCAATCCAATATCCTTTTGGCATTTTAGGCTCCGTTTAAAATAAGATTTTATGGGGCGGGAAACCGCCCCATAAACAAAATTATCATTTTAAAGCTGCGTCTGTAATCACATGTGTCCATGCTCCTTCAGGCATTTTTGTTATTACGGGGTCAGAGCCACCAGCCATAAGAGTTGCAACTGTCCGCTCATAATCGGCCGGGTCCAAGCTTCCGTCTGATCCAGCTGTCAGCTTGGCAATTTCACCCATCATTCGCACCTGATGCGCCTCTGTCTGAGCACCTGTTTCATCATTATCAAGCACAATTTCCGCAGCTTCACCCGGGTTGGCTTCTGCATATTTCCAGCCTTTCATCGATGCCCTCACAAACCGCACCATTTTATCTGCAAAAGCTGGGTCGTTCAAATTGTCCTCAAGCACATAAATACCGTCCTCCAATGTCGCGACGCCCTGGTTTTCATATTTAAATGTAACCAATTCATCTTCAGAAACGCCGGCATCCAGAACCTGACCATATTCATTATATGTCATGGTTGAGATACAATCTGCCTGTCTTTGTAACAGTGGGTCAACGTTGAAGCCTTGGCGCAAAACCGTCACACCATCTGGACCACCATCCGTTGAGATACCTTGCTGGCTCATCCAGCTGAGGAAAGGATATTCGTTTCCAAAGAACCAAACTCCAATGGTTTTGCCCTTGAAATCAGCTGGGCTTGTTATGCCAGTATCCTTCCAACAAGTGAGCATCAACCCCGATGATTTAAATGGCTGCGCTATATTGACCACAGGAAGACCTCTTTCACGTGCTGCGAGAGCTGAGGGCATCCAGTTCAACATCGCATCTGCACCACCACCAGCAAGAACTTGCGGTGGAGCAATATCAGGGCCACCAGGCAGAATTGAAACATTAAGGTCTTCCGACTCATAATACCCTTTATCTAAAGCTACATAATAGCCTGCAAATTGAGCCTGAGTGACCCATTGCAACTGCAGTCGTACTTCATCTGCAGCGTATGCGGCTGTTGCCGTCAAAAGCGCTAGCGCACTGGTTAATAGTTTTTTCATTTTTACCTCCAGGTTGTTTTGGTCGTTACTTTGCTCTTCTTAGCCTCGCTGTGAGGGGTGCCAGAATGTGACCCCCTTTTCTATAATTGCTACGATGCCATAAAACGCACTTCCTGCGATTGCGGCGACAACGATCTCAGCCCACACCATATCCAGTGCAAGTTGCCCAATAGATGCAGAAATTCGAAATCCCATGCCCAAGGTCGGCGAACCAAAAAATTCGGCTACTATGGCTCCGATTAAAGCCAACGTTGTTGAAATCTTTAAGCCATTAAAAATAAAAGGCATGGCTGCAGGCAGACGAAGCTTTATAAAAGCCTGCCAAGGGTCCGCGCTGTAAGTTTTCATCAGATCGCGTTGCATAGCAGTTGTTTCACTCAATCCCGCGACAGTGTTGATGAGCATTGGAAAAAAAACCATGACAACAACCACTGCAGCTTTGGAGTGCCAGTCAAATCCAAACCACATTACCAAAATCGGCGCTGTGCCGATGATCGGCAGCGCCGCAAGAAAATTTCCAACGGGCAGTAGACCGCGTCTTATAAAGTCAAAACGCTCAACTAGAATTGCCAAAGCAATCGCCGCAGTACAGCCTATTAAATATCCGCTAAGGGCTCCTTTTACAAAGGTCTGAACAAAATCTTTCCAGAGAATGGGCAACTTGGCCAAAAAGGTGTCTGCAATTGTCGAGGGCGGAGGAAGGATCACCATAGGCACACTGAGCCCTCTAACTACCAATTCCCAGACCACTAAAATCGTGAAACCAAAAATTATGGGTACGACCAACTTGATCAAGCGTGTTTTAGAAGCTGCTGAATTTGCCAAAACAACATTCATTCGCCAAGCTACTAGCCAAAATACAAACGCAAAAACAACCAATGTCATGACATGCCCATTCGATTAAGCGTTAAACGCTGCACCAAGCCAATCAAGGCTACAAGTGCAGCGGCTAAAAGCGCAGCAGCCAGTAAAGCCGACCATATTTGGATAGTTTGTCCATAGTAAGACCCTGATAGCAGGCGCGCGCCGAGTCCACGCACTGCACCAGTTGGTAGTTCTCCCACAATTGCACCTACTAGACTCGCTGCAATACCAATTTTCAACGATGCAAAAAAGAAGGGCATGGACGACGGAAGGCGTAACTTCCAAAAACCCTCCGTTGAACTTGCGTTATATGTTTTCAATAGGTCTAAGTGCATTTGATCAGGGCTACGCAAGCCTTTTACCATGCCGACCACCACAGGGAAAAAGCTCAAATATGCACTGATAATTGCTTTGGGAAAGATCCCCTGCAACCCAACGGAGTTGAAAACCACTATGATCATCGGAGCGATTGCCAATATGGGTATGGTTTGCGATGCAATCGCCCAAGGCATCACGCTCATATCCATTGCTCGATTGTATACAATCCCGATCGCCAACAAAATCCCGAGTCCCGTCCCGATAGCAAAGCCCAGAAGAGTAGAGCTCAAAGTAATCCACCCATGAAAAACCAAACTTCTTTTTGAAGTAATTTTTTTATTTACTGTAGAATTCCAAAGTTCAGTAGCGACTTGGTGTGGTGCCGGAAGTCGTGGGCGCTCTAACGCGAAGGTGTCTTTGATTGCGAACGTATTCTGAACCACAAGCAGCATCGCTGACCGGTCACGACGTTCTTTAGCTCCTACTGGTGTAACAGCAATGCCACTACGTTCTGCTGCTGTTAGAGCCATTTTTATATTCATTGGCACTACCGCAGCGTACCAAATCGCTAATAGGCCAGCTATCACAACAATTATTGGGAGAAACGAACGCCTCATTCAGAACCGTGCCCTGCCCTAAGACCCTCTCGGACCCTTTGCGCAATTTCTATGAATTCGGTGCTATCTCTTATTTCAAGTGGTCTGTCCACTGACAGTGAACTTTCAATGACATCAGTGATGCGTCCTGGCCTTGGTGACATGACTACGATTTTTGTCGATAAGAAAACCGCCTCGGGAATTGAATGGGTAACAAAGCAAATTGTTTTATTCGTGCGCTTCCAGAGCTCTAAGAGCTGCTCATTCAAGTGGTCCCGCACTATTTCATCAAGCGCCCCAAACGGTTCGTCCATTAATAACAATTCCGCGTCAAACGCCAATGCGCGCGCGATGGAGGCTCTCTGCTGCATTCCGCCGGACAATTGCCAAGGAAATTTTTTGGAAAAATCTTCCAGTTCTACTAGACGGAGAACTTCGTCCGTTCGTCGCAGCTGCTCACTCTTTGAATATCCCATAATTTCCAATGGTAGCTTAATATTTCCAGCAATGGTGCGCCAAGGATATAAACCAGCATGCTGGAAAACATACCCGTATGATCGCTTTTGCCTTGCTTGATCAGGTGTTTGGCCATTCACTAGAATGGTTCCACTAGTCGGCTCTTCTAAAGCAGCTAAAGCTCTCAAAAATGTAGTTTTTCCACAACCAGACGGTCCAATAAAACTTACAAAATCACCCTTGTTGATTGTAAGATTAACATCGCTAAGTGCATGAACAGGTCCATCGTTTGTTGCGAATGTCAAATTGAGGGATCGCGCCTCGATGACAGGATCTTGGCTCATGCTTATACACCGGTTACAGGAATACCTGCTCGCACAACAGGTTGTGGATTAGTCAATTCTTTCCATACTGAGCGCGCTCTGTTCACAGGCGCATTTGGTGCTCGAGATACAAACTTGCCGTGTCCCTCCTGAGTTCTAACTTCACCATCGAAAACAGCGACTTGACCACGAGATAATGTATACCTTGGCAATCCTTTTACGTGATGCCCTTCAAACACGTTATAATCTATTGAAGATTGCTGCGTGTTCGCGGTAATTGTTTTTTCTTTATCTGGATCCCACACAACAATATCAGCATCAGCACCAACAAGAATTGCACCCTTTTGGGGATAACAGTTCATAATTTTTGCTATATTCGTGGATGTCACGGCAACAAACTCATTAATTGTTAGTCTTCCCGTTGACACACCATGTGTCCAAAGCATTGGCATCCTGTCTTCTAAACCACCTGTGCCATTTGGAATTTTTGTGAAATCTCCAACCCCATATCTTTTTTGCTCTGTTGTAAATGCACAATGATCTGTGGCAACTACACTGAGCGATCCTGATGAGAGGCCCGACCAAAGACTATCTTGGTGTTTTTTGTTTCTAAATGGAGGCGACATAACACGTCGTGCAGCATGATCCCAGTCTTCGTGAAAATATTCGCTCTCATCCAGTGTGAGGTGTTGGATGAGAGGCTCACCCCAAACTCGTTTACCTTGCATCCGTGCCCGCCGAATAGCCTCATGCGCTTCTTCACAGGAGACATGAACTACGTATAGCGGAACACCTGCCATATCAGCTATCATTATCGCTCTATTCGTAGCCTCACCCTCTACTTGGCTTGGTCGGGAATATGCATGAGCCTCTGGACCACTATTACCTTCCGAAAGAAGCTTCGCGCTTAACTCAGCAATGACATCTCCGTTTTCAGCATGTACCATTGGAGTAGCACCGAGATCTGCAAGCCGATTGAAACTTGAAAATAATTCATCGTCGTTCACCATCAGAGCTCCCTTGTATGCAAGAAAGTGTTTGAAAGTATTAATGCCCCTTTCGTTAACAACGGTTTCCATTTCGTTAAAAACCTGTTCACCCCACCATGTAACGGCCATGTGGAAAGAGTAATCGCAGTTCGCGCGAGTAGATTTATTATCCCACCGCTTCAATGCATCAAGCAGACTTTCGCCAGGATTTGGAAGTGCAAAATCGACAACCATCGTAGTACCACCCGCAAGACTTGCTCGTGTACCACTTTCAAAATCATCTGAACTATAAGTTCCCATGAACGGCATTTCTAGGTGCGTGTGTGGATCAATTCCACCAGGCATAACATAACATCCTGTTGCATCTAATTCTTTGTCTCCACTCAAATTCATTCCAATTTCAATGATTTTTCCAGCGTCAACTAAAACATCAGCCTGATAGCTTAAGTCAGCAGTTACAACTGTGCCATTTTTAATAACCGTTACCATTTTGCACCTCTTAATTCGTAATATTTATCTTAGATTTTGTGTATCGATCATGAAACAACCACCGCCGTTTCAAGGACGGCATGCAGTAATACGTCGGCACCAGCAGTCGCCCAGTCCTTAGTGATTTCTTCAGCTTCATTATGGCTAAGACCATCTACACAAGGGCACATGATCATTGCAGTGGGGGCAACCCGGTTTATCCAACAGGCGTCGTGCCCGGCTCCTGAGATTATATCCATATGGGAGTAGCCAAGTTTTTCTGCTGCACTACGCACAGCGCCAACACAATGATCATCGAATGTTACGGGATCGAATCCACCAACCTTATCAAATTCGATTTCTAGCCCCAGACTATCAGCGACCGACTGCCCTTCGGTCTTCAATCTATTCTCCATATTCTGAATCACAGACAAATCAGGAGATCGAAAATCCACGGTAAATACTACTTTGCCTGGGATCACATTTCGAGAATTTGGGTAGACATCAATGTGCCCGGCTGCACCGACTGCGTGAGGACCATTATCTAAAGCAATCGCATCGACTAATGCGAGAATTTTTGCCATGCCAAGCCCTGCGTTTTTGCGCATATGCATTGGGGTTGAACCGGTATGGGCGTCTTTTCCAACGATTGTTACCTGCGTCCAACTCAATCCCTGGCCATGCGTTACAACGCCAATATCCGCCTTTTGTGCTTCTAATATTGGCCCTTGCTCAATATGCAGTTCAAACATCGCATGCATTTGACGCGACCCAACGATTTCATCACCGACCCAGCCGATGCGCTCTAATTCATCCCCAAAACTTTTCCCATTCGCATCAACTCTGCTCTTGGCCCAATCCTCACTATGCACGCCTGCAAATACCCCCGATGACAGCATTGCAGGAGCGAAACGAGTGCCCTCTTCATTAGACCAATTAGTCACAACAATTGGATGCTTCGTCTTGATATTTAAATCATTTAAAGTTCTAATAAGCTCCAAGCCGCCTAGAACACCAAGTACCCCGTCGTATTTTCCGCCGGTAGGTTGAGTGTCCAAGTGTGATCCAACGTAGACAGGTAGCGCTTCTGGATCGGCGCCGGGTCTAGTAGCAAACATGTTTCCCATGCTGTCGACCCCCATGGAACAACCAGCAGATACACACCATTTTTGAAATAATTCCCTACCTTTTGCATCCTCATCTGTTAGCGTTTGCCGATTATTGCCACCAGCAACACCGGGGCCAATCTCAGCCATATCCATTAAACTATCCCACAAACGCTCACCATTAATGCGAATATTTTTTCCAGACAACGACACAATAACCTCCCAACTATTCTGAATTAGTGAAGCCAGAGAGAACTCTTGACCAATTGGTTAAATTTAGGTTAACAACCTTGACCACTTGGTCAAGAAATTTTTGTTGGAAGATTGAATGATCCTATCAACGCAAAGAAATCAATCGGGTTCGAAACGGAAAGAAAACGAGGCCCTGATAATCACGGCTGCAGAAAAAATTTTTGCTGATATGGGATATGCTGGAGCAACTATGCAGCAAATAGCAGATGCAGCAGGTCTTCCAAAAGCAAATTTGCACTACTATTTTCCGACTAAAGAAATTCTATACAGGAATGTAATCGACAAGATTTTCAACTTATGGCTTGAAGCCGCGGACATATTTGACGCTGCTGAAGGGCCAAAAGACGGACTTTCGAGCTATATTGATGCGAAGCTTGAAAGTTCTCGACATTTTCCAAATGGATCAAAAGTCTGGGCAAATGAAGTGATCCAAGGCGCTCCTATCATTCAAGACTACCTAGAAAGCAAGCTTACTGCTTGGACACATAGTAAAGCTGAAATAATCGAAATGTGGATAGCGAAAGGCTTGATGGATCCAATAAACCCCAAGACACTGCTATATTTTATTTGGAGCGCCACGCAACATTACGCCGACTTCCAGCATCAAATACGCACTTTAAACAACAACTCAGATTTAACCGAAGCTCAGTGGAGTGAAGTGAAAGAGGACATAAAAAAATTAGTCCTTAAAGGACTAGGCGTAGAACACGTTTCTGAGTGTCCAACGATATCTGACGAGTAAATAAAAAGGAATATACACATGCCAACATTGATAGAAGTAAAGCACCCTCTTGTGCAGCATAAATTGTCCATAATGCGGGACAAGTCGACCTCTTGCCACGCATTCAGACAATTACTGAAAGAAATCAGCCAATTGCTTGCATACGAGGTTACTTCAGACCTAGCATTGACCGTAAAAGAAATTGAGACACCGTTGGTCCGAATGCAGGCTCCAACACTCTCTACCGATGGGGTAGTTTTGATTTCAATCCTACGAGCTGGTAATGGACTGCTTGATGGTATTATGGAACTGATACCTACAGCGGGCGTAGGGTTCGTGGGCTTATATCGCGACGAAGAAACGCTCAAGCCGGTGAAATACTACTACAAAGTCCCAAAGAATTTGCAAAACAAAACAGTAATTGTGGTAGATCCAATGCTTGCCACTGGCAATTCATCTATTGCCGCCATTGATTTACTAAAGAAATCTGGTGCTGAAGATATTAGGTTTTTATGTTTGTTAGCGGCTCCCGAAGGCATAAAAAACATGCAAACGCATCACACTGATGTCACCATTGTTACTGGCTCAATAGACGAAAAATTGAATGAAAGTGGATACATCGTGCCGGGTTTAGGTGATGCAGGCGACAGGATCTTCGCAACAATTTGACAGTATGTATGTATCAGCTGAGTTTTCAATGAGAACCGGAAAAGTAAATGTCAAAATGTCTGGGAGTCACACACAAATCCGAAAGATACCAACGTTATGCATAGAAATCGAATAGAATTACAAAATGCCTATGAGCGCATCATGAACAGTCGCTCAGCTTTGGATGAATTCGGCGCAAGTGTCATCGAAAACGATGGTCATTGGAACCCTAGCGAAGTTGCTGATCCAACCAAACTAATACAGCTGCAGTTATTCAATATAACAGCCTCAGTTATAGGAGCTGAGAGTGCGTTGAGGAATTGGATGGAGAAAGCAGTAACGACGTTGCGAGAATAACTGCTTGAGCAAAACAAATCACGACATGAAGCCGATATATGCAGCAAAGAGGATTCGAACCAAAAGGACGGTTTACGTTAATCTAACGTAGCAACGAACGTGGCAATGTTTCCAGGGCGCCCGGTCAGGCGTGGTGCGCCTCTGGCGTTAAGGTTTTATATTTGTGTGATTAATATTGGTTGCGGGAGCAGGATTTGCTCAAGAATCAACAATACAAAAAACTATTTAGATTTACACAGATGATTATGTCTCCTCTATCTAATGACTATGTTCTTTCAATGAGTTTCAGCCACAGTGTTCGGCTCTGAGAGCTGACCCCAAAAACAGTAAAGTGTGTGTTCTAGAATGCTAAGCCAACCAAAAACCAATATGTACGCCATCGAACATTAGTTTAACTGATATGAGCAATAGCGCCCAAGTTACAAAATTGTAAAATAATGTTTCTGGAATTACTTTAACGGCTTTGACGCCAATGAATACAGCTAAAGATGCTGGCAGCATCAAATATAGCGACACGTAAGTGCTTTCGTAATCAATCTGACCTAACCACACATACGGAAATAGCTTTATGAAATTGACGTATGAAAATGCTATTACCGATGTTCCGACAAACACGGATTTAGGTAAGTTCAAGCGTAGGGTGAATATTTGCCATGGTGGCCCGCCATTATGACTTATGAAACTTGTAAAACCTGCAATGGTTGTCCAAAAGATTCCTTGACTGATCTTAATATCGACCCGTTCATCTGGTGAACTTGACTGCTTTTGAAGTAACATTCGCAACGCGAATATCGCTCCCATACAACCAATTAAAAATGTTATAACCCACTCGATAATCATGTGGGCAGTTACTGCGCCGATAATAACTCCTAACGTCATTCCAACAAAAGCTATTTTCAAAACTTTAGAGTTATAGTCCCTTCGATAAGCGAAAAGTGCAAAAACGTCAGAAACGATGTAGACGGGTAACAGTAATCCTGCAGCAGCAATCGGAGACATTACAAGTGAAAGACTGGGGACTGCCAAGGTCGCCATTACAGGAAGACCACCTTTCCCCAAACCAACAAATATTGCGGCAAGGGTAGCAAATACCCAAAATGTCAAATCCATAATGTTGTTCTATTCATACTGTTAGCTCTGTAGTTCTACGTAGGCAAATCTAAACCCTTTGGGATCCCAGCGGGGCACATTAATTGTTCCTTGGCCGCCAAAAATCTTTTTTATCACATGGGTTTAATTGTCCGGGTTAAATTGATTAATGTAAGGGTTATCTCCAATCTCATTTTAGTGAAAGTTAATGGTACGTGCTGAGAAAATGGGTATTGAATGAAGAGTTAATAAGCAGGTTAATCCCCACTGCTATGATCCTTAAGATAGCGAGATTTTTTACCTAATACTGCTCCCCAAGTTGTCACGCAAAAAGGTACAAAGTACGTTAGCGCAACTTTGATTAACGGTGGGTAGTCACCTTTCAGAATGAGGTCCCCATGGTTGATCGTCGTTAAAATAGTCCCGACCACGCAAGCGGTAATGAGTGCTTTTCGCGGTGTACCATCTGTTGTTGCGAGTTGCATAAATTCATATATGGTTAAATTTGTCAAAAATTACCCTTCTAACTATTCCATAAATTCAAGTTCCGCTCTGCTAAATCCTGGAATTCATTTATTAGTTCGGTATTGATTTCGAGAATCTCTTAATCTCTTCTGCGATCATTGCTACAATTTATTGCCGAGCTCTATCATTTTCGAATTCTCAGACCAATTTTAATACGTGAGGTTCTCTCTGTATAGAACGATTTTAAACCTTGATCCTTGTTTACGCTAAAACATTATTGGCCATTTAGAATTCATAACACTCTTAAAAGTTGACTTGTAATGTAGGTATAAAAACTTAATTGTTAATTGTAGTTTGCATGATCCCTTAAACGTACGTTCGTACTCTGTTGTGAGGCGTATATGACTAAAACCGCGTCAATTGTTGGTGGCTCTATCAGCGGTTTAATTATCGCTAACTTACTTTTTCGATCAGGTTGGAAAGTAAACGTTTTTGAACAGTCCTCCCGCCAACTTTCCGATAGAGGTGCGGGTATAGTATGTCACCCCAAAATGATTAAGACTTTTTCCAAACTTGGAATAAATATGCCCGAGTTAGGAACATGGGTCGAAAAAAGAGTTTACGTTAGCAGAGATAACGAAACAAACCGTTATTTCGATTACCCTCAACTCGTAGTTAGCTGGAATAACATTTATTCGGCACTTCTAGACAAGTTCCCCCGTGAACATTATCATTTGGGAAAGACCTTAAACGACGTCACAACCCAATCAAACCACATAAGAGCAGTATTAAATGATACTGAAAACATTGAGTCAGACTTGATCATCGGTGCAGATGGTATCCGTTCGCGAGTTCGAAATTACATAACACATGCTAACCAGCCTGAATACGCAGGTTATATCGTTTGGAGGGCAGTGAGCAACCTGGAAGACGTATCGGACATAAGAAAAAAACAATTCACATTTTACATGGATAGCAACCAGCAGATATTGGGGTATCCAATTCAACGCAATAACATGCAAAGCGAGCGATATAATCTTGTTTGGTACAAAGCAATTGATCAAGATGAGTTAGATCGCTTCTTGGTCGATAAATACGGTAAAAAGCACGATTTCTCTGTTCCTCCAAACCGCACTAATTCAAACTTGATAGCTGAAATGCTTGAAAGCGCCAGTACTGAATTACCACATTTTTTTAGCAATTTAATCAGCAAATCAAAGGCACCGTTTGTATCACCAGTTTACGACATTTTGACAGATCGCTTCAGCACAGGAAGAGTAGTTTTGGTTGGAGACGCCGCCGCAGTTGCTAGACCACATGTTGGAATGGGAGTGACTAAAGCGCTGTTAGACTGCGTCGCGTTACACAACAAGTTGGAAAAAATATCGAATATAGAAGAAGCGTTATCCGACTACAGCATTCAGCAGCAGAGGTTTGCTGATCAAATTGTAAACGCTTCTCGGCACCTAGGATCGTTCATTCAAAAAGACCAACACTCTTTGAACAATGAATTAAAAAGCGAAGAAATTTCATACATAGTTGAAAACACCGCAGATTATGAATTCGCTATCGATAAAATTTCTGATTATTACCCACGCAATTCATCATAATCTGTCATGATTGTTTGAACGTACGGTCTTCGTGATCGAAGATTATTTACCCATGAGTGAAGGTGTTCAAATTTAATTAAAATGTCTGTCAAGTCGGCAGTGCGCTCCATTAATGATCCAAGCGCAATATCGGCGGGTCCAAAACTTTTACCGTTCAGCCATTGATTATTTTGCAGCCTCTGTTCAACAAAAAGAAAAGCTTTTTCCAGTTCTGCTTTATGAAACGAAGCTTTTGTCGGATCCCTTTGAACTCTGGGTAAACGCACTTCTTGCCAGAATAACTGAATGAAATGCGGCATCACATTAACATTTGTAAAATCCATCCATTGGTCCCCAACATACCATTCCTGGGAACCTGTGGCGATTTCACCATATTTGGACCAAAGGTAACGCAATATCGTGTGGCTCTCCCAAATATTCAATTCGTTATCCTGAATCGTGGGGACTTTTCCTGTCGGGTTAAGTTTCAAATACTCTATGCTATCGGTTCCGCCATAGATCCCACCGACCACGACTTGCTGATAGTCCAAATTTAGCTCTAGCAACGACCAGGTGACTTTTTGAACATTAACAGAGCTCATTCGACCCCACAATTTTATCATTTTATTGCAAGAGGATTGATGGGTGAACCAGCAGCGCCAGGTATATGTAGCGGAGGAGCGCAGAAGAAAAATTCATAAATTCCATCAGCAGCGCAATCTTCAGCCAACTCTTTCAGATAAAAGATTTCTCCCATGGAAATACCCATTGCCGGAATTACGACCCAGTGCCAGGGCTGGTTTGCTTCATTTGTCTCATTTGGCCGTACTTCACACCCCCAAGTATCTGAACAAATTGCTGCAACATCTTTTTCTCGCAGCCAATGAGCAGTGCTGAATGATAATCCCGGAGCATCACCTCCTGCATATCCCGTCCAGTCTTCGTTCCGTATACATTTTTCTTGTTGGCCAGTTCTAATAATTACAAAATCACCCTTCCCAACACTTATACCTTGATGTTCGGCGCAAGAATCCAAATCCTCGTTTGAAATTGCATAGCCGTCCTCGAGATATTCAACTCCCTTCATCCGAGCTATATCTAATAGAACGCCTCTACCTACCATTTTGTCACGAACATGCTCGATCCCAAGTTTTTTAGCACCGTTCACAGTTACTTCCGTAGCTGAATATCCGTTGTACATTTTGTCATCCAGAAATATGTGGCACAAAGCATCCCACTGAGTAGAACCTTGGCATGGCAGATTTATCGCATCGTCTGCATACCGGAGATACGCTGAACCATCACCATCTTGTTCTCCAGTCACGGCGTCTGTTCCGGTTGCGAGCATTTGATGGATCATATTCCATCTCCCACCAAATAGTCCTGACTGAATCTTTTGCTTTAGGTCCAGTCCAAGAGCAAATGTTTTCCCTTTATTAATCAGTTGCGCCGCACCTACGATGTCTGCCGGAGAGATGTTATTTAAAGTTCCAATTTGATCATCGTCTCCCCAACGACCCCAATTAGATAGCTCTTTTGCTGTCGCTCTTATGTGTTCGCGATTAAACTTCTGCATAAAAAGTCCTTTCAATGTGCTATTTATCAAACTATCAATAGATATGATCTTTGTGTCAATTAATAATCCAGCTTAAATTGCGGAAAGGAAAAAAATGGCCGATAATCAAACGTTTGAAATTATTTTCGAGGCGAATGCTGTGGCAGTCGGCAAGATGCGTAATGACATCGAAGTATCATGGCCAAGAATGCAAGAGACTTTTAGCCTCGCAACCGATGAAGGTGCATTTCACGGTGGCGACGGTACTGCACCTCCTCCATTAGCGTTATTTGCTGCTGCATTATGTGGATGTTTAATGACACAAATTCGCGCATTCGCCAAACGCATGAGATTATCGTTAGACGGTTTGCAACTTTCTTCAAAATTTCACTGGCAAGGCGAAACTACACCATCCAATGTATACGAAACACAACCTATCGAATTCGAAATAATAATCCATATTGAAAGCAGCAATGACCAAGAAAGGATAATTGAACTGATAACTGCAGCAAAGTTGGGTTGTTTTATCGAGCAAAGTTTATCAAAAGATTTTCCAATCAAACACTATGTTGTTCACAATGGTGAAAGCATCGAAATATGACCGACGAAAAACAGATTAAACTCCGGTTGCCGCCACAAGAAAGAAAGGCACAATTTATTAACAAAGCCATAGAATTCTTTTCTCAAGAGGGCTTTGATAGTTCAACGAGGCAACTAGCTGCCAAACTCAACGTAACACAACCCCTTTTGTACAGGTACTTTCCGTCAAAAGATGACCTGATAAATCAAGTATACGAAGCTGTATACATAGGTCGGTGGGACGAAAATTGGGACAAGCTACTACGAGATCAATCTAAGTCGCTAGAAGAGAGATTAAATATTTTTTATCAAAAATACACCGCAAAAGTATTCGAGGATAAATGGTTGCGCATATTTCTTTTTTCTGGGCTTAAGGGGATAGAAATCAATAAGCGATATTTAAAATTCGTCCAAGAAAATGTGATTCAAGTAATTGGCGATCAATATTTAAAAGCTTACAAGCCGCAACAATTAAGGCTAACGGATCGGGAGCAAGAGATCATCTGGGTTACACACGGATCACTCATTTACTATGGTATCAGAAAACATGTCTACGGTTCCGGAGTTTACTCTGATACCTTCGATATCATTGAATCAAGCATTAGGGGAATGTTGGCTCAGCTTTCTTAACTAAGATCACTAGTTCGATCTCACTATGAATTCATGAAGGATCCACGAGCTGGATAACCATTATTCAAAGCTACAGATTTGTCCACTAAGATTTTCAAATCAGGGCGGGCAAAGGGCATGTTGGATACTTCTATTAAATACAGCGACTGATCTAGTAAGATCCAGAACAAACCTGGCTCAGAAGAGATTTCAGGCTCTCCTTGTCTTATCGCACTAGTCAACCACAATCCCCATTTCTCTGCAAGTTTTACATCTAAACAATATAAGACCTCGAGATTGCTCACTCGGCATTCTGCAGTTGCTTTTTGTGCGCGTTGATGATCGTCCATCGAAATTGCCACCAACGATACACCATTTTCCCTGAACTGATCGACCAAAGTGTTTGCTTTCTCAAGGTAATTTTTGCACACGGGGCAGTGAAACCCTCAGTAAAAAATAATCATCGTGAAACTTGGTGGCTCAGAAACGCTCAAGTCCCAAATTGAACCATCTAACTTTTTTCACGCAATTCTGGTGTAGTAATGCCTGGCATTAATGTATTTGGCATTTATTCTCTCCATTTTTTCAAATTTGCGTAACAGACCAAATTTCTTGAATATTTATTCCACTGTTTCTTAAAACCTTTGCTACTGGACAATATTTTGCCAAACTTGTCTTTAGCCATTCAAGCTGTTCGACATTTCCATCTGATGTTACCGAAATGTTCATTATTACGTTAGAAAAAGGTTGCTCGATTTCTTCAACCAACATCGCACCAAGACGATTGAAATTAGCGGTCAAAGAGATCTCCATTTCTGACAGACTGATCCCGATCTCACTTGCCAGTCGGTTGGCAATAACATTCGTACATCCAATAAGCGCCCCCAACATTGTTTCAGTTGGTGTGAATCCAAGGTTTGAGCCACCACGCTCTACCGGTTCATCAACAATGCTCTGCAGGTCGCGTGCTCTTATCTTTACCCTTGCTGGTGTTTGAGCGATGGCATCCATTTTAAGTGGGACGTTTGGTTTGATCTTAATTCTCACGAAATGAACACTTTTCTACGATTTTTCTTGACCTTATTTATAAAACGATAATTACTAAAGTGTGTCAAATAAATAAATGTAAGCAAATGAAAGCAGCAGATTTCAACTATGTCCGTCCAAATACTTTGGAAGAAGCTCTCAGTTTAGTTTCAAAAGCAGACGATGACATTGTAGTCATGAGTGGTGGGCAGAGCCTTATTCCCATGATGAACTTCCGTCTAGTCGAACCATCCTCACTAATTGATATTTCAAAATTATCCGAGCTTCAGAAGATTGAAGAACAAGGTAACACGCTCGAAATTGGGGCCGGTGTGACCTACACCGAAATCGAAAAGTCGGACATTATAAACTCAAAAATCCCACTATTGTCACATGTGATCGAGTTTATTGCACATAGCGCGATTAGGAACCGAGGTACAATAGGCGGTAGCGTGGCATTAGCAGATCCAGCAGCTGAAATGCCTGCAGTGCTAATAGCATTAAACGCGACTGTCGTTATACGCAGTCAGACTGAAGATCGTTTTATCAAAGCAGATGAATTTTTCATAGGGACTTATGAAACGGCACTTAAACCAAACGAAATAGTAGTGAAAATTTCATTGCCAATTACTGAAGTAAACTACGGGTTCTACGAAGTAACTCGTCGGCACGGCGATTATGCATCTGCTGGTGCTATCATTACACTGCATAAACAAAACAATTTTAACACACAAAATAGCCGCGTGGTACTTTTCGCTTCCACCAACAAACCGGAGCGCATCATCGGTTTGGAAGACATACTGAACCGAATTGAACCAGGAACTACTCCTATCGTGAATAAAGAAACTATTACAGATGCGTTGATGAACACAAAACTTGAGAAAGATCTTCATAACTCCGAACGAACTAAATTTATTCATAGCGTAACGGCTCTCAAACGCGCATTGGAAATGATCAAATGAAAAATCAAGAAAATATTGAACTCGTGGTTAATGGCGAGAGCCTAACGCGCACAGTGGATCACAGACGCAATTTAGTAGATTTTATTAGATATGATCTAGAATTGACTGGCACACATGTTGGATGCGAACACGGGGTATGCGGCGCCTGCACTATTCTCGTAGACGGCAAGCCTGTGAGAGGATGTTTGATGTTTGCTGTACAAGCAAACGGATGTGAGATTACCACGCTCGAAGGGATACCAACTACTGGTAAAGCTCAAAAATTAAGAGAAGCGTTTGCGAAGAGAAATGCGCTGCAATGCGGTTTCTGCACCCCAGGAATGATGACATCGGCGCTTGATTATGTTCAAAACGATGGAGATCCATCTGAAGACAAAATAAGAAAACATTTGTCTGGCAATTATTGTCGCTGCACCGGATATCAGTCAATAATTGAAGCAATACAAGACGTTATTAGTGAAGGGGCTTAACGTGAGCGGACCAAAATTTAGCTTTGATAAGCCAAACCAGTATATTGGGCAAAATGAAATAAGATCTGATACGAAAAAGTTACTACACGGTCGTGGTAAATTCGTAGATGATTTAAAATTACCCAGAATGCTCCATGCAGCTTTCTATCGCTCTCCATTACCCCACGCTAAAATAAAGTCAATCGATGCGACACAAGCAAAACAACATAAGGGTGTAATAGAAGTCCTCTCTGGAAAAGATTTGATTAACATCGTCAAGCCCTACGTTGGAGTGCTTAGCCACCTTGCTGGTTTAAAAAGCGCGCCACAAATGCCGATGGCGACGGATGTTGCGCTATGGCAGGGTGAACCAATTGCTATGGTAATAGCGCAGTCGAGGGCGATAGCTGAAGACGCCCTGAATTTGATCGAAGTCGATCTAGAAGAATTGGAACCAATTGCATCAACTGAAGCAGCACTTAGTAACCTTGACCAGCTCATACATCCTGAACTGAAAACTAATTTGGCTTGGGAAAGGACCGTCGATATAGGTGATGTAGATGGTATTTTTAATGATCCCGACAATATCATTGTGGAAAGAGACTTCATTTTTGGACGGCACACTGGAGTGACGCTCGAAGCAAGATGCACAATCGCAAATTATGATGCTTCTACAGAAGAGCTAGAGATTTTTTATTCAGGTCAAGCTCCGCACATGATGCAATATATATATGCGAAGCACCTGGGACTACGGGAAGAGCGAGTACGAGTGATTTCGCAAGATGTGGGCGGCGCATTTGGAATAAAGGTTCATACTTATGGCGACGAAATCGCAACAGCAGCTGCATCTGTTTTGCTTGGGCGACCAGTGAAATATGTGGCCGATCGGTATGAAAGTTTTGTGTCAGACATACACGCTCGAGATCACACTGTGAAAGCTAAAATGGCAATTTCTAAGTTGGGTGATTTACTTGCAATTGATTTTGATGATGTAACCGGGATCGGACCCTACTCCATGTATCCCAGAACTTCTGCGATTGAGGCAAACCAGGTTCTAAATTTGACAGGTGCACCATATGTACTGCCCAACTATAGAGCTAACTCGAAAGTGGTTCTGCAAAACAAAAATATGATGTGTCAATACCGAGCCGTTGGTCATCCGATAGCCATGGCAATTTGCGATTGTTTGCTAGATGATGCCGCGCGAAAAATACACATGGATCCGGTTGAGATACGCAGGAAGAATCTAATGGCGGACGACTCTTATCCACGTAAAAGCGCATCTGGAATGCAGCTAGACGACTTATCGCATCACCAATGTCTCGATAAATTGATAGACTTGATGAATTATGAGCAACTCAAATCGAATAGAGATAAGTTGCGCACTAGTGGAGTATACAGAGGTATTGGTTTTGTTTCTATGGTGGAAGTAACTAACCCGAGCCCAATGTTTTATGGGGTCGGGGGCGCGCCGATAGCGAGCCAAGACGGAGCCACAATTCGATTAGATGCTGGAGGTGCGGTGCACGTCGCTTCATCGATTACAGAACAGGGTCAAGGAACCAATGCCATCATGGCGCAAATCGCAGCGGGGGTATTTGGTGTATCGCTAGATAGGGTGCATGTCACTACTGGTGACACAAGAATTACGCCCTACGGGGGAGGAACCTGGGCATCACGGGGCGCTGGAATTGGCGGTGAGGCAACTCTTCAGGCGGCAAAACTGTTGAAAGGACAGGTCTTAGATGTTGCCAGTGTGATGCTCCAAACAAGCTCCAAAGAATTAGATATTTTAGATGGAAATATTGTTGATGCTGATAGCTTAAACATAAGGATGTCATTAAGTGATTTGGCTAGAACGGTGTACTATAGAGGTAATGAATTGCCTTCAGATTTAAAACCCGAATTAGTTGCATCGCATCATTATCGGGTCACGGATACACCGTTTGTTTTTACAAATGGCGCCATGGCAGCACATGTTGAGGTTGATATTGAAACTGGCATGGTAAAAATACTGAATTTTTGGGCTGTGGAGGACTGTGGCCGCGTAATAAACCCGATGCTCGTGGACGAGCAAATCAGGGGAGGTGTAGTGCAAGGGATTGGCTCCGCGTTATATGAAGAGTGTCTATACTCTGAAGACGGGCAATTATTAAATCCAACAATGGCAGATTATTTGGTTCCGATGGCATCAGAGATGCCGAATATCATCGTTGGGCATGTCGAAACTCCAACAAAAACTTCTGAATTAGGCGCAAAAGGCGCGGGCGAGGCCGGTACGGGAGGCGCTCCAGCAGCTATAATTAATGCAGTGAACGATGCACTAAAACCGTTGTCCAAATCGATCTGGCAAATTCCCATCACACCAGATCGTTTGCTGACGGCTCTGAACTCATGACACGCGTTGCATAGACACAGAAATTTTACATCTTCAAGGATTAGTGTGTTGCTTGTTAAACCAATTGCCGATTTCTTTTGCCGTCATCCATTCAACATCATCGTGGTCTATAATGTAGTCGAATAGCGCCTCCAGCGCAGCTATGCGGTGCGGCACTCCTGTGATATAGGGGTGTATCGAAATAGCCATAATCCGAGCATTTTCTTCACCTTCAGAATACAGCCTATCGAACTGAAGCTTCCCTCGATTCAAAATTTCTTCGGAGGAATGATTTTGAAGAGCGTAAATCGCAATATCATTCATCTCTACTGTGTAGGGAATGGTTGTGACAGTACCAAAATCCGTTTCAACATTACAGGGTAAGTCGTCAATTACCCAATCAGCGATATTAGTGATACCATGCTTTCTTAGAAGATGCAGTGTTTTAGAAGTTTCAGTCAAGCCTGGGCTTTCCCATGATACGGGCCGAGCACCAGAAAAAGCTTCAATACTATTTATAGTTTTGATGATTGCATCTTCCTCATTCTCCAAACTGTGCATCGGCCGCTGTTCAAACCCATGCCCCATAAACTCCCATCCAGCATGCAATGCGGCTTCGGCAACTTTTGGATATTTTTCGCAAACAGATCCATTTATCGCAAAAGTCACAGGCAATAACCTCTCCTGTAATGCCTTGTGCTGCCGCCAAAAGCCAGAACGCATGCCGTATTCATGCCAAGACCAATTGGGAATATCAGGAATTAGTGGCTTTCCCATCGGCGGCGGTAAAACCGTTCGAGGCATGGCTCTCTCGATGCTCCAATTTTCAACGTTGAGGATAATCCAAACAGCTAGCTTTGCATTATTTGGCAAAGTGAGCTTCTTCCGATCTACTAAAGCTTCAAAATTAGGAATAATTTGATTTGTCATTAACATACCTCGAAAAAAAGAGCCCTTGCGGGCTCTTCGATGAGTTGTAGTCACTACTGCATATTGTAAGGGCTTGGCCAGATGTATCCTGAATCGTCAACAGCCTTGATGTATGCTTTCATAACTTCTGTGCCAGGCATACCGCGACCATCAGCTTCTGCTGCCTGTTGTGCTGGGAACCCCGCCAAACTCTTAGCCCAATCTTGGCGGACCGATGCATCTAGCTCGTTGATCTTTGCGCCAACATCCGCCAGACCTTTCAGACCCTTTTCAAAGTTAGAATTCAGGCGGTCGCCTGATCTTTTTTCGTACTCGGCGCCCACTTCTCTTATAATGGCGGCAACTTCAGGTGGCAATTTTTTCATAGTTCTACTGTTTGCCGTAAGCGCATTGACACCCATGGCACCAAAACCGATCAGAGTGTAATAAGGAGCCGGCTCATAGAACTTGAATCCAAGATATGCTGATGGGAACATTAACCAACCATTATACACACCAGTTTGAAGTGATAAATATCCATCAGGTAACGTTGATTGTACCGGGATAGCGCCCGCGAACTCTAACCAAGGAAGGTTCGGCCCTGCGCCCCCAACTTTTACGCCTTTAAGGTCTTCAACGGTAGACCATGGATCAGTTGTACCCAATTGGTAATTATCCCATCCGTGTAAACCAATAAGCTCTTGGCCATATTTTGCCGTAAATTGGTCGGTCAACCAGGGTACGTCATCGTATACAGCACGCACAGTTTGCATGGACACTGCTGCATCTTGTGGACCGAATGGAGCATAATATGGGAAGTTGTGTAAGAACAACTTTGCTGGTTCGAAGCACATGCAGTATGCGCCAATGTCCAAAATTCCATTTTGTACAGCCTCGAGTGTTTCGGCGACACCTGCTATAGCACCTCCATAACCCTCGACAAAATCTATTGTGTGATCAGTTTCCGCAGCAACTCTTCTTTTCACCTCTGGCACAAAAAAGTTTTCTACGTCATTAACATACACTGCCGGTCCACTTGGGTGCCCAGCTCCTATTCTCAATGTTATGTTATCAGCGTAAGTAACCTGCGCGACAGCAGTTGAAATTATCGCTCCAATAAGATATTTTTTCATTCTTTTCTCCCTCGCTGAACAAGTCGAATGATCAGTCCATTCTGTTCAATCTTAATTATCAATCGCTAAACGATACCGGCATGACAGCTTAAACTTTTCGCTACGTCAAGTTTTTACTTCCTGAATATAAATTTATTTATCGGATGCTAATTATTTCTTGACCCTTCACATCAATCAGATAGCCTCCCATTGAAACGGAGGCAGAAAATTGTTTTTTCAGATCAAGCTCGCCAGGTTAATTCACTTGCTTTCATCTTTTTGGGTGATTGTGTTAGCACTCATCATATTTGTCGATGTGATTGGGCGGACAGTCCTGAATAGTCCGCTCCCTGGAACAAAAGAAATTTTGCAAAACTCGATAGTATGCATATCATTTTTGCAATTACCTCTGGCAATCTACACTGGTTCAATGCTGCGAACATCTATTTTCGTTGACGCTTTACCAGCATTAGGTCGAAAAATCTTACGTAGTGTTACGTGCATATTAGGCTTAATTGTCTTTATTGGCATAATACAAAGTACCTACCCTTCTTTCATAGATGCATATTCTATCGGTGAGTATGAAGGAGAAGGTGCACTCAGGGTGCCAACCTGGCCAGTACGAGGTGTTGTTCTAGTAACCGCGGTATTTACGGCATTTTCATACATTACAATGCTGGTTTTAGACTGGTTGAATAAACTTGAGCATGAGCTGGAAGCCCCTGGCGCTTCTTAAGGAGAGATACTATGGGTGCCGATATTGTACTTTGGATGTTGCTGTTACTCCTAATACAAGTATTCATTGGAATACACATTGGAATCGCACTGGCTTTCTGTTCTGGACTAGGCGTATATCTAATGCTCGGCAGCTATGAGGCCGCTGTATCAATTTTGGGCAACACAGCGTATGAAGCTGTTCGAAAAGACGTTTTTGCTGTGATCCCATTATTCGTCCTCATGGGAGACATTATTTCCAAGTCTGGGGCAGCTGGCGATTTATACCAAGTTTGTAATAGGGCTTTACGTAGAATTCCTGGGCGCTTAGCAATTGCGACCATCGCGGGAAATACCGTTTTTGCAGCTGTGACTGGTGTGTCGATCGCTGCAGCCGCCGCATTTTCCCGCATTGCCTACCCCGAAATGAAAAAATTAGGTTATAAAGATACTTTTTCGGTCGGAGCTGTCGCAGGCTCAGCATGCTTGGGTATGCTTATTCCACCTTCAATTTTGTTAATTGTATGGGCAATACTCACCGAAATGAGTGTCGGAGCGCTTTTCTTAGCTGGAATTATACCTGGAATTATTTTGGCATTACTGTTTGCAACTTACGTTGTTACAGCCGCAAAAATCAATCCAGACGTAGCACCTGATCCAAAAGCCAGTGTAACATCATATGTTCCTTTGAGACGGGATGAACTTGTTGGAGCAGGCGGTATAATTTGTCTGATCTTCCTTGTAATCGGTGGCCTTTGGGGAGGTTTATTCACTCCTACCGAAGCTGCGGGTTTTGGAGCTATTGGTGCGATCCTAGTAGGACTGACGAAGGGAATGACATCCCGAGACTTGCTCGATGCGATTTACCAAGCAGGAAAAACAACTGCTCCCATAATGTTCTTACTTATAGCAGCCCAAATGTATTCGCGCCTACTGGCACTCGGTGGTGCAATAAACTTTATTCAGTCAATATTTTTGAGCATAGGTGCAGAACCCTGGATCATAATCGCACTCATGTTGATAATTTGGATTATATTAGGCATGCTTGTGGACAGTGTATCTATCATTCTATTAACGGTGCCGATCTTTGCACCTTTAGCATTGAGCCTTGGTTACGACCCAATAGCCTTTGCAATTGCTGGTATTTTAGTAATTGAAGCCGGCTTACTTACACCGCCTTTTGGATTACTTGTGTATACGGTGAAGGGAGCGCTGCCAGATAAAAACGTGACACTTGGACAGATCTTTAAAGGTTCAACGCCTTATTTTATATGCATATTAATCGCAGCTATGCTCGTTTTGATGGTGCCCTCATTAGCTACTTGGCTTCCGAATGTCGCTCTTTAAGAAAACAATAAGTGTTTATCATATTTTTGTATTTTCTCATTCATAAAATATAATTTTATCTCACTTGGGTTGAGGCCTACTCTTATCCAAAATGGAGATTGAAATGGAACTTGGTTTTTTCACAATGCCGATCCACCCTTTGGACAAGGATTGGCGCACATGCTTAGCAGAAGACAGGGAAGCTTTTTTGTTAGCCGACAGGCTTGGATATCGTGAAGCATATTGTGGCGAACACGTGACCGATGCCGCAGAAAACATCACAAGTTCAGCGATGTTCATTGCTTCGCTGGCATCTGAAGTGAAAAATATCCGATTGGGAACGGGTACGTTTAACATGCCGAACGGTCACCCTGCCGCAATTGCAGCTCAAGCAGCTATGCTCGATCACATGCTTGACGGTCGATTCAATATGGGTATCTCGCCTGGCGGCCTTGCTTCAGATGCAGAGGTATTTGGCAACTTGGACAATGACCGAAATGAGATGTTCTTAGAAAGCATAAATATGGTGCTGGATATATGGAATTCTGAAGCCCCGTATAATCTTTCTGGTAAATATTACAAAGTTTCGACCGAGCGAACCTCCATGACTGAAATTGGCCAGGGGATTATGCCCAAGCCGCTGCAAAGACCTCATCCACCTATCGTTGTAACGGCTGTTGCCCCATTTTCGAAAGGCGTCACCGAGGCAGCGGCCAGAGGCTGGGATCCAATTAGCGCGAATTTTCTAATGCCACAGTGGGTGAAGAGCCATTGGCCAAAGTACGTAGAAGGATGTGAACGTGTCGGCAGATCGGCAGAACTTTCAAACTGGCGTGTTGCGAAAAGTATATTCGTAGCTGATGATATCGACACAGCGCGTAACTATGCTACAGACCCGAACGGCCCCTATTATTTCTATTACAGTCAACTGTTGACGAAGATGAAAAAGCATAACCGACTTGCGCTGTTCAAAGAGTATCAAGACCAGCCCGATGATGAGGTTACATTAGAAAAAGTTTTCGAAAAGCTTGTAATTTGGGGTACTCCTGACAAGGTGGCGGACGAACTTTTGGCTTTTCGTGAAAACGTGGGTCAATTTGGCACATTATTGTATGCGGGTAAGGATTGGCTTAGCCCTGAATTAGGTAGGCGCTCAATGGAATTATTAGCTGAAAAAGTTCAGCCAAAAATTGATGAAATTGAACAAAAACAATCGCAGGCTGCGCAATGAGGGAAGAAAAAGTAAGGCTTGCAAACCAAGTCACATTGCATTGCTTAATTAATCCCAATGAACAAAAAGAATGGATATTGTTATCTAATTCCTTAGGGGCCACTAACGAGATGTGGAAAGACCAAATCGAGGTTTTGTCTGAGCACTTCCAAGTATTGCGTTATGACACCCGTGGTCATGGACAAAGCAGTTGTCCACAAGGACCTTACAGTTTTGACGATTTATGCGAAGATGTTATTGGATTACTTAATTATTTCGAAATTGAAAAAGCAAATTTTATGGGATTGTCGCTGGGAGGGATGACTGGGTTAGGTTTAGCAATTAATTACCCCAACAGAATTTCGCGAGTGGTATGCGCTGATGCTCGGGCTGAAGCTACCGAAATGTTCAAAGCAATGTGGGACGAGCGTATATTCAAAGTAGCTTCAGGTGGCTTGAATGCAATATTGGATGGAACGATTACATCGTGGTTCACGTCTGATTGGATCGAAGCCAATCCTTCAAAAATTCAGACAATAAAAGACATGATATTATCTAATAATTCGAAAGGGTACATCTACTGCTGCGAAGCATTAAAGGAACTAAACTACCTAACGCAGTTAAACACAATTAAAGTTCCCGTGTTGTATGTTGGTGGTGACCAAGATAAAGGTGCTCCACCAGAAACCATGAAAGAAATGGCGGATAAAACTCCTTTTTCAATATACGAATGCATTGCAAACAGTGCGCATGTCGCAAACATAAACAACGCAGATGAATTCAATCAAAAGGTATTATCTTACTTAACAAATTTAGATTAAGTCTCTGTGTAAACGATGTCTTTGACAGCGTTTATTATCAATGATTTAAATTCTGCAGCTGGCCCCTTTAGTACGCGATCTGCTTTTTGGACTAAAATATAGTCAATTGTTATAAGTGGTTGTATTATCGGGTTTAATTGTCGATTTTCACCTGCCATATCAGGGAAACATATAGCTGATGGCAAAATGGTTATCCAATCTGAAACTGCAATTAACTCGATCGTTCCCAACATGCCGTCCATCTCTAAAAGTTCGGAAGGACTTATATTATGGGCGCTAAGTAATGAGTTTATCCTCTTTCTCCTTACATTAGCTTCGGATGGAACAATAAGCTTCCTATTTTGTAAATTTGAAAAAGGAATAGGCTCTAAATGGTGAAACGAAGAAAGGGTTCCAGGAGCAGAAACTAAAAATTCGCGATCGCTTTCGATGTATGTGCTCGACAAGCCCTGTGGTAAGTCGCTGGATGGCACGACTGCGAAATCAAGGTTACCAGAATTGACCCGACCCAATAAACTGCCTGAGTATTCTTCAGTCAGAATTACATTCACATTTGGCATTCGTTTTTTAAATTCATCTATTACGTTCGTAAAGGCAGTCCGCGTAAGAGTTGGGATCAAACCTATATTCAAATCTCCGAAATATTCGTCATTCAATTCTTCAACAAACTGCTCTGTAGCTGAAATTTTTTGTAATACTTGCAGGCCATTTTCGTAAACTATTTTACCCGCATCGGTGAGTTTTAAACTATTTCGGTCTCGCTGCAGTAAATCTTTTCCTAATCTGTATTCGAGGTTCTTTACCTGCGTAGACATACCAGATTGTGTTGCATGCAAGCGTTCCGCAGCTTTAGAGAATGATTGCTCTTCATAAACTGCAACAAAGGCTTTTAAAGAGCGCAGGGAAATCTTAGACATTAATACTCCTATATCAAAAAACTTAATATTATAAATAATCTAATATCATTTAATTAAAAGAATTAATTCAGTTAACATAACATAGGAGGCGTTAATGTTGGACAGTTCTATTTTCACACAAAAAGATCTAAGAGATGTCTTTGGTGCATTCCCTACGGGTGTTTGTATTGTCACAGGCTATGATCAGGATAATAAATTAACTGGGATCACAATTAACTCATTTAGCTCACTGAGTTTAGATCCTGCATTATGTGCTTTTTCAATCGGTAAAGATAAGTACAGTACAGCTTGGTTGAGACTGGACTCAGAGTTGACCATAAACATCCTCTCAAGTGAGCAAGGTCAACTCGCTTGGGATTGTGCCAAATACAAAAATGACACCTTCAGTTCTATAGATACTTTTGATTCTGAAAGGGTTGCAGTTCCGAGCATAAAAGGATCTTTAGGATTTATAGAATGTCATATATCAAAGATTGTAGATGCCGGTGATCATTGGTTATACATTTGCAAAATTGTCGCTGTGAGGCGCAACATAGGAAATCCACTTGTGTTCTTTTCCGGTAAGATGAAATCTTTAAAGGATCAAGATGCGACCGCTACCGTTTGACACTAAACAACTGAATGAAGAACAAACTTCAGTTTATGAAACTATTCTTAACGGTCCGAGAGGTGAAGTAGTTGGCCCACTTAAAGTATGGCTAAAATCACCATCTCTTGCAATGAAAGCACAGGATTTAGGGAAATTCGCGAGATACGAAACTTCACTTAGTCCTATTATGTCAGAACTTGCCATCTTGGTCACAGCACGAATATGGAGCTCAGGCTTTGAATGGTCCCATCACGCCCCGATAGCTCTTGCAAATGGTTTGGAACAGCACGTCGTGGATGCGCTATCATACGCTAAAATACCAGTTTTTAATGACGAGAAACTAAAATTAATTTTTCAGTTTTGTGTAGAATTACACAGGGACTACAATGTTTCGGATACGACCTACTCAAAAGCGTACGAAACTCTGGGAGAAACTACTGTCATTGAATTAGTTGCTATTTGCGGCTACTACGGATTTATTTCAATGACAATAAATTCATTTGCAGTCCCCGATGGCGAAGGACCATCTCTTCCAGAATTAGATTTACCCGCGCATTTGATGTTTAAGTCAGAAGCCTAAAGCTTCTGAATACTTTCGTTCAGCTGTATTTCATATTCTTCAAAGATGGCTGCAGTATCATAGTCGTCTGGTATGTGAGCTTTTGCCTGTTCATATAAATGTTTACACTGATCAAATAGGGGCGAAAATGAAAACGAAGCTGCTAAATGTTCTGAAATTATGTTCAAATCTTTATGAAACATGGCCATATGTGCTGTAGCGGGTGTATACTTTTTATCTATCATTAATGGCATCCTTAGATCGCTCATCTTTGATTGACCCGCCCCATTACTAAGCATGTCATAAACAACGTGTTCATCTAATCCAATGTTTTTTGCATAGCTCAAAGTTTCGGCCGCTGCACAATTATGTACTGCAACGGCATGATTGGCGACATATTTCAGCTTTGAGGCGTTCCCATATTCTCCAGCATCAATTACTTTTCTACCAATATAAGATAAGCATTCTTTAACTTTTTCTTTTTTAACATTTTCGCCAGAAATCATAAAAACCAAATCTGCAGTAACTGCTTGAGCACCCGTACCGCTAACCGTGCAATCATAAATAAACGCATTCGTATCTTTTAAGTCACGTTTAATCCTAAATTTGTCATCCAAAGTAAAAGTGCCCGTCTCAAGTATAACCTGCTCATCACTTGCTGTGTTGGCTAATTCAGACACGACATGATGCAGTGCGACAGGAGAAGACAAGCTTATTAGTACAAAATCGCACTCCTTCACCCATGTGTCAATTTTACTATGTGGGAATCCTCCTAAACTGCTGAAGTTGTTGAGGCGCACAGAGTCTGTGTCAGTGCCGTGCACCTCAATACCTGATTTAAGGAAATTAGAGGCGTAAGCAGCCCCCATGATACCTAATCCAATGATAGCAACTTTCATCAGAACTCATCCATATATAGGCTTTAAAGCCCAAACAAGTTTTTTGCACTCATTCCAGCCACTAAAGACTTTTCTTTTTCGGATAACCCGGAGGAGGCAATATGTCCAACCGGGTCGTAATCAGCCATATCGAAAGGATAGTCACTACCCATGATGACTTTGTCGGCCCCATATTGTTGAACTAAGTATTCGAGTTGGTGATGTGTGAACACAACACTGTCGATATACACTTTTTTCAAATATACTGAAGGCGGTTCTGGTAAAGATGCATGACAGTCCTTACGAGCACCCCACGCATGATCAATCCTGCCAGCATATGCCGGTAAAAATCCCCCACCATGAACAGCAAAGATTTTTAGATTTGGCATGTCACGCAGTAAGCCATTAAAGATCATGTAATGGAGTGCGGTGGAAGTCTCTAACGGGTTTCCAATTACATTAGAAAAATAATAATCATGAAACCTTTCGCCTTCTGTAAAGCCGTTGGGATGAATCATCACTACAGCGCCCAAATCTTCTGCCTTTTTCCAAAAAGGTCTAAAGCGATCTGCGCTGATTTCTTCCCCATCCATATTCGTCAGAAGCATCACTCCTTTCAGGCCTAATCCGGAAACGGCTCTTTCTAATTCGCGCGCGGCTTCGATGGGATCTTGTAAGGGGACTGTGCCTAGGCCAACAAAGCGATCAGGATTCTTTCCAACCCATTCAGCCATCCCGTCATTCACCATTTGCGAACCTATAACCGCGTGCTCAACAGGTGATTGATAATAACATTGCGGCGGCGGCGGTGCGACGACCTGCATATTTATGCCTTGCGCATCAAGAACCTTTAGCCGGTCCTCAATATCTTGCATAGCCACAGGCCCACGGTCTCTTTCTTGTTTGCCATTAATTAAATTGGTCTCTGCGTTTGCGTGTCTCACCATAGCAATCAATGATGGATTTACATAATTCGACATATATTTTGCAGCTTCTGGGATAAGAACATGCGCATGGCTATCAACAGTTAAGCTAGCAATACGTTGCTTGAAATTTTCTGGCTCCCTGGCAGCTGTTGGACCGTACCTGTTCAAATCATCGCCTAATTTAGATGTCGCAATCTCACTATGTGTCATCATAATTCCTAATCAATCGTTTGTAGTTTCAATGCCTGCGAGCTTAGGGCCCGCAGGCAGATTGCTTGTTACATATTTTTTGCACGCCAAGCAGCAACTTCACTATCTACCTCTGACCGGTTGAAGTCGTTTGCAGCGCCTATGTATGCGTTGTTAAGGAAGCTATTTACGTCCACTTCTCTGTCGATAGCACCAGAAGAAATCATGCGCGGTTGTAAGCCTTTCCACACATCATGCTCCAGATCGCCAAGTAATGGTGTTGTGGATATATTCATTGGAAGAACACCCTCCAATAAGCTTTTTCCCGCTGCTTCATCTTCCCATTCTTCGGGTACCGCCGACCTAAGCATTGCCTCCACTACATCAGGATTATCGATGGCAACATACATACCCTTCGACCAAGCCCTAAAGAATCCCTCCATAACCGGCCTTTTCGCTTCGACCAACTTCGCATTCATTGCAAATGTGTTTGCTGGGCTTGCTAAAAGTGCGTCAGGGGTGATGAGCGATAAGTCGATACCAGCAGCTTGTAAACCTGCCCAGTCAAAAACCGATCCAGAAATTGCCGAAACATCTCCATCTCTAAGAGCTTTCGCAAGAACTGGTCCACTTTCACCTAGCACGACAGTGGATATGTCATTAATTGAATGACCACTTATGTCCATTGCTGCCTGAAGAAACGCAAGATCTCTGTCCGATACAAGACCCACGGTGGTCCCGACCAATTCAGACATTGAACCAATGCCGCTGCTGGATAATACAGCAATGCCTTCTGGTGCATTCTGCATCGCTTCGTAAACTGTATTTATCCCAGCTCCCGCAATAACTGCATTGTAAGTTTCATTTGCATCGAGCATGGCTAGGTCTGCCTGACCATTTTGGACGAAGGCTACATATGGGATAGACGTGTCAGAAGGCAACAGTTTCACAGACACACCTTCCTCTTCAAAGTATCCCAGTGCCTCTCCAACCACTAATGGAAAGAATACAGCGGACCTTGGGGTTGGCTTGATAACTGTAACAGTTTCAGCTGCAATTACAGGGTTTGCTAACATTCCTGCTGAAATTACAACAGGAGCCAATATTTTCTTGAACATTTTCATTTAGTTTACTCCCTTTTGTTTCACCTCTTAAGGCTATTTGCTTTTAGCCACTTTTGTTTTCGTTTGCGCGAGGTGATCGTCAAACGATTTTCTCTCCTCCAAAATACAGTTTTGTCGTCGAGAAATTCCATAGAATAGAAAAGTATTAGTCCAATAAGGGTCATACTCAGCAACGTCGCAATTGAGGATGCCATGTCCAATTTAAAGGAAAATCGGCTCATTAAAACGCCTACACCGTGCGTGGCCTGTGCGAATTCTGCTACTATTGCTCCGATTAGAGCAGTCGTCAGACCTATTTTCATTCCTGCAAAAACCATTGGCAGTGAGCCTGGAAGTTTCATCTTGAAAAACATTTGGTATTTATTGGCCCGCAGGGACCTAAAAAGCTCGTCACGCTCTTCATCAACTTGTGTCAATCCAGTCAGCGTATTCACAAAAATAGGGAAGAATGACACGATTGCACCCAAAGCGATCTTTGACCCCATCCCGTAACCGAACCACGCAATTACAACGGGAGTTAGCGCAATTCCAGGGGTCACATTTAAAACTACTGCGTAGGGAATAACATACCGCTTGAACACTCCTGATAATGAAGAAATAGTGGCGAGAGTTAATGCAATTGTTGCACCTATACAGAACCCCAATACTGCTTCACACAGCGTTATGAAAAAATGTTCATATATTATACCTTGGGTGACATAAAGTTTGAATATTGAACCAGCTATCGAAGTTGGCTTGGGTATCATAATGTTGTCAATCCAGCCCAAAATTATTGATATTTCCCATAAAACTAGGAACGACAGAAAAATGATCACATGAGGAATAGCCCGTAAAAGTAGCAATGTCACAGTGCCAGACGTCCTATCCATGACCTACCTCCAACAAATTTAAAGTCTTTCTAGCCTTTTTATTACTCCGCTGAATCCTACCCGCTTCGTAAGTCCAAAATGCAATTCGCCTATCTAATATTTCCATACCCTTAAAAATAAAAAATCCCAGCACGGTTAGGGTGAAAATGCATGCAAACGCTGATGACATGTTTAAATTGCGTGAGTACAATAATATCAGTGATCCGAGCCCTTGGTCCCTTTGAATAAACTCAGCGACCAAAGCCCCAGAAAGAGCTGCTGTCATCGCAAGCCTTTCACCTGCCATGATTGTTGGCAGTGCTTCGGGAAATACAAGCTTTACTAGTATTTGTCTTTTAGTGGCACCCAAAGACTTAAACAGTTCCAACTTATCATTGCCAACATTTATCACACCCGAAAGCGTATTGATGAATGGAGCAAAGAAACATACTAAAATAATTATTGCCACTTTAGATTGGATACCGAAACCTAGTGCAGCAATAAGAAGGGGTGCAACCGCTATGCGTGGGGTTGCTTCTATTACAATTATGTATGGTTGTAAAAAACGCCGCATTGTTGGATTGAAACCCACCAAGCTTCCAAGACTGACGCCTGCAATTGAACCTCCTACAAATCCTAAGAGCACTAATCCTATCGTAACCCACAAATGGTGCCAAATGCTCGCGTTCTTTACATATATCACCCAAAAGGAATGAAAGATACCGCTGGGCTTCGGATACAAATACTCATCGAGCAGACCAAAATTTGATGCACTTTCCCAACAGATCAATAAAGCAATGAAAATCAGCGCATGGCTAATTATTCGCTTTGTGTGTTTGCCTTGAAATGCACGGAAGCCTAAGACCATTTATTCAAAATTCCCCAAGAAGATCCCTAACGTGTTCCACGAGTTTATTAAACTCAACTGAAGTTTGCATTTTCGGAGACCTCGGTCTCTCCAGAGGTACCTCCACCACGCTGGCTATTTTTCCTGGCCGCGGGGTCATTACGACAACCTTATCAGAAAGGAATATAGCCTCGCTTATGTTGTGTGTGACAAATATGGTTGTAGCTTCGATTTCTGTTACAATCCGCATCAACTCGATATTGAGCCGTTCTCTGGTGAATTCATCGAGCGCCCCAAACGGTTCATCCAACAGTAAAATATCGGCGCCAGTCTGCAACAATCTCGCAAGCGCAACCCTTTGCTGCATGCCTCCAGACAGCTGCGCCGGAAATGAAAAAACAAAATCTTCAAGTCCAACTAGCTTGAGCAGATCATATGCGCGTTTTTCGTCATCATGGGTAATTTTTCGTTTTACTTCTGTCGGTAACAAAACATTTTCTAACGCTGTTCGCCATTCTAGCAGCGTTGCTTTCTGAAACATTAATCCGACATCGTCTCTTGGCCCAACAACATTTTCACCCTTCACATTGACCGATCCGGATGAAGGCTCGATCAGTCCTGAGATTAATCTAAGTAGCGTCGATTTTCCGCATCCAGAGGGACCAACTAATGAAACAAAGGATCCCTTTTCAATTTCAAAATCTGCTCCGCTCAAAGCCACGACACTACCGTCCGCAAACGTCTTTGTGACTGATTGGCCCTTAACAATTGTATTTACATTTAATCGGGTTTTCACGCCCATAGCAGCACTTTCCATTACATTCATCGAAGTTGAGTCCACATTGTATCGATAAGCTTATCAACATGATGCTACGAGATTCTTAAATTGGTCAAAGAATGGAATTAAATAGCTACTATCATAAAATCTGATTTTGAAAGTTTATTCTAAAGTTATTACTTGATTGGTCTCCGAAGACTTCACAATTGCAGAAAGTACATCAATATTGTGCTGCATTTCAAAATCTGAGAACGGATAACTCCTGCGCAATAATATCGCATCGGCAAATGCCTCAAGATTTGCAAGCACACTGTCACTCCATTCGAATTCGCGCATGCGGACATCGTCATCTGAAAATCCCTCGCGCATCATTGTTTTACCGCCAGGAGTGTCGGGATGCGTTGAATTTACCACTTCTACCCATTTTCTCGATCCAAAAACATGCGTTCTAATAAAATGTGGTGTATTGAGCAAAGCTTGTACAGTTGCCGTTATTCCACTTTCAAACTGTAAATGCACAGATGTTGTATCACCGGTTTCCCAGCCTAAACTTCTATCAGCAGTAAATGCATTTACCAACCGCACTTTACCAAAAAAGTGTATCAACATGTCAGTCAAATGAATTCCCATTTGGGTCATTCCAGCTGCAGGCGCGTGTTTTTTTGTAGTTCTCCAACTCTCAGATGTTAAGTGCGCCAACTTATTGTGGCTGAAAGCTAACTCTGCGTGAGATATGACACCTAATTCTTCTTTATCAATCATTGCTTTAAGAACCTGGACCGCAGGCTCAAAACGACGCTCATGACCGATACCTAAAATGACCTTATTTTCCCTACAGATCTCAATACTCTTTTTCGCATTTGTACTTTCAAGAGAAAGAGGTTTCTCGCAGAATACATGAATACCATGTTGTGCAACCTGCAGAATTTGCTGATCGTGTAAAATATTTGGGGACGTGAGGATCACCGCATCTAAATTTACAGACTTTAGAGCTGAGTCCAAAGACGTAAAAATCTCAACACGCATCATTTTTATTTCGTCGTGCAAAGCCGCGCTAGGTTCAACGATCCCACAAACCTTAAATTTTTCATGACTTTGGAGACGCTTGAAAATATGTTTTCCCCACCAGCCATAACCAACTATTAAAGTGTTAATCATCTTTAAATGAGTCCCTCAACTGTTGAATGCCGTAAAGCGTTGCATCATATTTTCCCCAGCCATTTTCTGAAGCCTCGTTTGCCTTTGAAAAAGCGCCGCGGATAACATGGGTGTCTGCATTATTGATTTCCAGGAAATCGATCATCAAGCTCATATCCTTAATTGCGTTATTCACAGTATTACTTACCGTGCCAGAATCACCGTGATGTAACATTTGTGCCAATGGCGTAATCCTCTTTTTTGCAGCCCCAATGGCACCAGAGCTATCACTCAAAATATCAAGAGCCGTTTCGGGACTAATTCCCATTTTAACTGCAATTGTGAGTGCCTCTCCTAGTGCTCCCCAATAAACCATCAATGGAAGATTTATTGCTAACTTCATTGAAGCACCACAACCCACTGGCCCTAAGTATTCCAGTCTTCTTGTCAGCATTTCCAGGATAGGACTAACTTTTTCAAAAGTGTTGCGCGAACCTGCTGCAAGTCCTAATAGTTTTCCCTCGCGTGCTGGACCTATCGTGCCGCCGACTGGGCACTCCAAATACTCACCATTTCGGAGTAAAATAACCTTTTCCAATTCTTGTGACATTTTGGGACTTGTTGTCGCGAATTCGACAATAATTTTATCCGATAAATCTAACGAACCAAAGCCCCCTTCACCCAAATAGACTTCTTTTAACGCGCTATCGTCGGAAAGGAACGAAAGAATAATATTAGTTTCTTTTACTAAATTCGAAATCGATGATACGATTGTTGAGTTGGGTATACCTCCGCTCTTCTCTGGGCTCCTATTCCATAGAAACTGTTTGATGCCTTGCTCAGAGAGATGCTCACTAACGGCGCGACCCATTTTCCCTAATCCTAAAATACCAACATTCATTTTTGCCACCTTTTTCGCATAAGCTAAACACAAAACTCTAATGATGATGAATCATAAAATATAATTCCTGAATTTGATTTTAATGATTAAAGAACGATCGGGAATATGGCCTTATTCACTTCGATGAAGCATCTTAGGACTTCTGCGATTTTTAAAAACTTTGAAAAATAAGGAAGCTACCTATCATCAACAGAAGAACATGAATGATAAAATAGAACGGTTCTTTCGGAATTGTGTCATTTATTTTTTTACCTAGGTAGATACCGAAAGGCATGGCCGGAAAAAGTAGCAATGAAATCCAGAGTGTCTCGCGCGTTATAAGACCCAATTGGATCACAACAGGTACTTTAGCCCAATTAATAATACAAAAAAACCAAACTAACGTTGCAACAAACACTTTTGGTGGAAGCTTGTATGGCAAAATGAACATCTGAACCGGTGCCTCACCCATCAAAAAAAAACTACTAAAACCTGAAGAGCCGTTCAGGCCCATCAGGCGTATCCATTCCCTTTCGTTTGGATCCTTGGAGATGATATGTTTTTGCCTATTGGTTAGTCTTTTGAATATAAAATTTAGGCCGATCGCTAGAGACATCGTTCCCAACAAAAAAGACAGATACTCTGGATCAATTAATGTGAATACAAATGCTGCAATGATTACCCCAATGATTCCTGAAATCGCCATTGGCCATAAAAAATTATACGGAACAGATTTGCGGTAGGTCCACGCAATGAACAAATCCATGACAACGTAAGTGGGCAGCAGCACGGATATGGCGGTCTGGATATCTGAGACTGTTGCGACAAGGGGCATCGCTAATGAGCCAATCATACCTCCAAAGCCAGCCTTGGCTAACGCAACAAAAAACACCGCAAATAAAGAAACTGATAGAAATATAACTGAAACACTTTCCATGCTAATATCAATCCACTTCATGAGCAAAAATCGTGGTTATAGCCACTTTTGATAGAAAGCAGGTACCCATCGAAACGTATCATTAATCCGTTCAATATATCCGATTGAAGGAAACGGCATATGATGTCCGATTACCATTAATTTATCTGTGGTTACCATGTCTAAGACCCGTTTTCTTGTCGCAATTGCTTGCTCTGGGTCATCATCAAACGCCACAGGACTCTCTGGGTGCTGTACCGAAAAAACATAATGATTTGCGACATCTCCCCAAATCAATATTTGCTTATCTCCCTCGACAAGACGATACATCATATGCCCGAGAGAGTGGCCATACGCAGCTTCAGCATATAAGCCTGATATTAGCTGCTGCCCATCCTCTAAAAATACAAATTTCTCTGCGTAGGGCTTTATTAATTTAATAAACAATTCGCGGTTTTGTTTGCGATTCGGAGGTATTAGGTTTCCACTAAGCCACGCGTCGAATTCTACTCTGCCGATGCAGTACTTTGCATTAGGGAAAGTTAAACTCCCATCTGTAATAAAGCCGCCTATGTGGTCTGGATGACAGTGCGTGAATACCACATAATCAATATCTTCAGCTCGATAGCCAGACTCAATCAATAATTGTAGTAGATATCCAGCCGTTCCATCATTAAGCAGTTGACCAAAGCCCGTATCGATTAGCACAAGCTTTCCGTCAAGGTTCAAGAGTGTCGGTGAGTATGTATTTTCAAACTGATAATCGAAAATATTGTTAGCGGCAGCAATACGTACGATTTCTTCTGGAGTTTTGTCCATAACAAATGGAGGGTTGATCTCATTCCTAATATGAGCCCCGTCCATAAAGGTGGTTATTTCAAAACGACCAAACTGGAAACGCTCCACCTGTGGTCTTATAATTTTTCTCATGAAATTGGAACTTCGTTAACAAAATGCGGAATGTGGTAACCTTTTTGCACAGCAGGACGATCAGCGATCCGATTATACCAATCTCTCACGTTCGGATACTGGTGCAGATCTAGTTCTTGCCACTCAAATCGTGATATCCATGGCCAACAGGAAATGTCAGCAATTGAATATTGTCCCACCCCCTCGCCAGCAATAAAGTCTCTGTTAGTTAACCTAGTTTCTAAAACTTTATACAGTCGACGAGCCTCAGAGGTGTAACGTTCTTCACTGTAGCGAGACTTCCCTTGGTTATATTTCACAAAGTGATGAACCTGGCCCAGCATAGGGCCAAGTCCTCCCATTTGCCACATTAACCATTGTAGCATATCCCAATACCCATCTCCTTTTATGCAGAATTTGTCGTATTTCTGAGATAAATAAAGAAGGATCGCTCCACTTTCCATTAGATGAATATTTGTTTCATGATCGACAATTGCCGGAATTCTATTATTCGGCGAAATAGCTAAGAACTCCTCCGAAAATTGCTCATTTCCTGAAATATTGATGGGCTTTACTGTATAATTTACATTTAACTCTTCCAACAAAATGGATATTTTTCGCCCGTTTGGGGTACCCCAAGTATAAAGTTCAATCATATCACGCTGCCTTGACTAGGTCGATAATTGTACCTCTAAACGTTTGCATTTACATGGCACTCTACATTGATAGATTGCGGTAGGTTGAATTTTCAATGGCTTTCGAAAATTTTTTAGTTAATTTTGCGCTACGATAATTTGACCCTGAAAATTTTTGGAGATTTGCGAATGAGCAGCACATCAACACCTTCTACAACGCCCGTTGGCTTATCACCCCTATTAAATCAAGAGATGCTAAGAAACGAATTCAACGGCTGTGTGGGAACACAACTGGTTTCCGAAACAGAAAGTCTGAGGATTTGGCATCTTGTTTTGAAACCAAATGATCGAATGCCATTTCATAGGCATGTTCACCCTTACTTTTGGACGGTGCATAGCAATGGATTTGCACGTAATTACGACTCATCAGGGAAAGTGACTGATGTAGAATACACCATCGGTGATACCCAACATTATAATTTCGAAGGGCCCAACTACATGTTGCACTCCATCGAAAACATTGGCGATACTACATTAATCTTTACAACTGTGGAGTTCTTAACAAACACAAACTATACATTGAAAGTCACGAAGGATTAGCCCGGAAGTAGTGCGAACGCTACATTAAAATACACTGCAAAACATAAGTAAGAAGCAGACGGCACTAGAAATGATCAACAGAAAATATTCAACAATTGTGTTTGGAATACTAGTCTCGATTGTAATGAGCGGCGTAGTTTCGTTTGTTTCAATCGTTAGTTCACAGACCACAGTTTATGATCCACTTGAGTTCGCATATATTTGGCCTTTGAGTTGGCTCAAAAGTTGGCTTGTGGCATTCCCTACAATTCTAATTGTAGCACCCGCTGCTCACAAAATTGTCGCATTTGTCACTTATGATCCCAACCATAATTCAAGTTCAAAATAAAATCGCAAATAATTCTCCTGACAAACAAAGTTCCATTAGTAGGGAATGAAATTGACGAAATTTCTACTTAAATTTTGAATAATTGCTAAATTAGCTTCAATCCTAGTCGGATTTGGAAAGGTGGATAACAGTACTAGCGTCACTCGAGTTTGCAAGTTTAACGCCTTTCATACTTGCAACTTCGGCAGAAAGGCCACTTTTACAATTGATATTCTAACTAACTTTACTCCCATAAAAAAAGCTCGTAAACCACGTAATGCGATGTAGGATACGACTTACAAAAGCAATCCTTGATAATTCTCTTTCAAAGTATGTTCAATAGTTCTTGATTACACGCCCTCAAGACTTCGCGATGCAATTACTGAAGGTCTTTTTTTCATTTCTTCGTAATGCTTCTTGACATTAGCAGGTAGATCCCAACCAGCAATATCCACAGCCCAGAACTCGGTGTAGTATAATGCTGCATCAGCGATGGAAAAGTCACCCATTAAATAAGTTCTGTTCTCCAACTGCTCATCAACTAATTCAAAGGCATTCAACATTGCTTTTTTTCCGCGCAGTTGCAAATCTGCGTAAGCGTTCGAGTCAGAAAGGTATGCATCTGGCCGTCTCCACATACGCCAAGATAACATATGCACAGTACCAACGATAAAATCTAAAGTTTCAATAGTACGGATCATACCCTCTGTATCTTGCGGCAAAAGAGATTTACCAGGGTTCGACAACGCTAACCACATCGCAATTGCGGCAAACTCAGTTATAACACTTCCATCGTCTCTTACCAGCGCTGCCACCTTGCCTTTCGGATTCAATGCTTTGTACTCTGGCGATTTCTGCTCACCCTTGGAAAAGTCAACTAATTTTAATTCGTATGGTTTGCCTATCTCTTCCATCAAAACGTGAATTCCAATAGAGCAAGTTTTTTTGGCATAGCAAAGTGTTGTCATTTCACTTCTCCCATAATTCGGTGCATTTTTGTTGAATACTAAGCGTCACTACGCTCAATCACCATGTCAAAAATAAGCATAAGCAGCAACTTTAAAGATCGACGTTATAAATTTTTTTATTAACTATCAAAGTAAACTAAACATGTTGTTCAATTTGGTCTCCAACTCTAATATGCCAAATATATTCTTGCAGCGAAGGCTCTCTGTGTTAACGTTCACTGTTTGTGAATTAGGTAGACATTAACACACTTTATAAAAATTTGATATCCCAATGACTCGCGAGTATTTTACAGATGAATGACTTAGTGACACTGTTCAGCGAATACAGTTTTTTAATTTTTGTTCTGTTGCTCGCCGGGGCGTCAGTTGGTTTTCTAGCTGGATTGTTCGGTGTCGGTGGTGGTGCAATTTCGGTACCTGCCTTTTATGAAGTGTTTCTTAGGCTCGGTTACTCTTCAGATCTGGCAATGCCGATCGCTGTTGGAACCTCTCTTGCAGTGATTATTCCTATTTCAATTTCATCGGCACTCGGACACAAACGTAAAGGCACCCTAGAACCCTACATCTTGAAGGTTTGGGCTTTCCCAATTTTTTCAGGTGTCGCATTTGGTGCAGTGATAGCTAGTTTTGCGGCGCCAAAATTATTTCAAACTGTTTTTGCAGCAGTATCCGCATTAATTGCTTTCAGATTGCTGACAGGCATCGGCAGAAAAGCTATCGCAGAACAACTCCCTAGTCGCTCAATCATGAGTGTTTTTGGCTTCTTTATTGGTCTCCTGTCAGCCATTATGGGCATTGGAGGCGGTGCACTGTCGACAATATATTTAAGTTTATACAATGTTTCCATCCACAGAGCTGTTTCAACTTCGGCAGCGGTGGGTGCTATTATTTCAGTCCCAGGGACAGTGGGTTATATAGTAGCTGGCCTTTGGGTTGATGGCCTACCGCCCGGAAATTTAGGTTTTGTGTCAATACTAACTTTTATAATCTTTATACCTACCTCACTAGTTACAACCAAATTTGGCGTAAAATTGGCACATAAGCTTTCAAAGCGCTCGTTGGAAATGCTATTTGGTTCGTTTCTTTTGTGTGTCTCGTTTCGGTTTTTTAACGCTATGTTATTGTAACGATTATCATCAGCTTACTTAAATAAAACAACTAATCGCAAAGCGAATCAATTGCTCTATCAATAGTGTTTCTTTGCGCCCGAAATCAAAAATTCTTAATGATTTCTATCTTTTCCACTGATTACGGTGTGCTTTCAATAAATTGCAAACCGTCTGTTCAAACTCAAAATCCTAGTGCACAAACACAAGAACAGGTAACCGGTTTTTAACGATTTTAGAAATTGTTATTATTAGAATAAGTCTCACTAATAGTAATATTAGCTTGTCGACAACAAAGCATTATTAATGCTTACTTCGAAGAGCGCTTCAAGATTGGATAATGACGTGACTATACTTGCTGATTTACTTCGGACGATTTTTGAACGAAACGAACGCAGATCAAATACAGAGTTTGATCACGATGAAAGATCAATAACCGAACTTTGTGACGCTCTTATTACCACGACGAGTGAAACTTCTGCATTAATTATAGCTAATAAAGTCCTCGCTAAATATTCGAACCTTAATGATGATGAAAAATTGTCTTTTTTCCAAGATGTGTCTTCACGGATGAGTATCGATCCTGATCGTGTCCGAGAAACGCTCAAGGATTATGAAAAATTGCCATCTCGTGAAACGTATGAGAATTTTTCAAATGCTGCAGAGCCAAGCCGACAAGAATTAATTAGACGACTCAATCAACCACCTGGAGCCACAAAAAAGCTCGTTGAGATGCGTGCGGATTTGCTGCGCTTTGGTAAAAATGATCCTGGACTGCAAGCCTTCGATTTAGACATCAAGCACTTGTTTGCATCGTGGTTTAATAGAGGTTTCCTCGTTTTAAGACCAATCAGCTGGGAAAGCCCTGCTCACATCCTTGAAAAAATCATCGCATACGAAGCAGTACACGCTATCTATAGCTGGGAAGATTTACGGCGGCGGTTAGAGCCACGTGACAGGCGTTGCTTCGCTTTTTTCCATCCTGCCATTCCTGATGAACCTCTCATTTTTGTTGAGGTCGCACTTACAAGAGGGACGCCAACTTCGATACAGGCGCTTCTCAGCGAGGAGAGAGAAGAAGTACAAGCGGACCAGATTGATACCGCAGTGTTTTACTCGATCTCAAATTGTCAGGCTGGATTAGCAAATGTTTCGTTTGGAAATTTCTTAATTAAACAGGTCGCCTCCGATCTCTCGTTAGAGTTACCAGGACTTACGACATTCGTTACGCTATCACCTATTCCGGGATTAGTTAAATGGTTGCAAAAATCTCATCCAGATTGGATTGTTGATGAACAAGAAGATTTGCGCTCGTTAGCGGCTCATTATTTAATAAACGAAAAATCACGCAACAATTTACCACTTGATCCTGTTGCTCGGTTCCACTTAGGCAACGGAGCAATTATAGAAGAAATACACGTCGATGCTGACATCTCAGAGAACGGCAAATTACAGTCATTGGGCTGCATGGTGAACTACTTGTATGATCTTGAGCAGGTGACAAAAAACCATGAAGAATTTGTTTCTGAAGGAAAGGTTAAAGCTTCTAAAGAAATAGAAAAGCTCGCTAAAGCATTTGAATTATAAAACCTTAAACAAAATGAACTCTCAAAAGCATTTGCCAGCTATGGTAAAAATCAGAGCAAATATTTTTTATAAATATAGATCTAACGCAAAAACTTAACTCACTTTTCTGCAGCCTCTTTGCTGCCAACGGATTTCTTATTCATCTTCACTCCATGAAGGTTACGATGAACCAGAAATCCTCCTCGATCAAATCGTCAAATCTGTCCCAAAGGCGCTGACGTTAGACAATCGCTTAGTCCCAACACTCAATTCTGATGGCACTGTAAACCGCGGAGAGCGTGAGATCATCGAGGACGAAGCGCAGATCATCAAACGTATCTTCAAAGACTATGCTGGAGGCAAAACAGCGCGCCAGATTGCAGCAGATCTCAATAATGAGGGTGTCGCAAGCCCACGTGGGGGCTCTTGGAATGCATCGACCATCAATGGTAACAAAAAACGGCGTAGTGGCATCTTGAACAACGAGCTTTATCTGGGGAACATCATCTACAACAGACAAAGCTTCGTGAGAGATCCTGAGACAGGGAAGCGGCGGTCACGGCCAAACCCAGAAGCCCTGTGGGTCACAAAACATGTGCCTCAGTTGCAAATCATCGATCACGAGATTTGGGACAAAGCGCAAGCGATAAAAGCTAAATATGCCACACAGCGTGGCAATAAACGTCAGACACGCAAACGCCTCCTGACCGGACTTATAAAATGCGGTTGCTGCGGTGGTGGTATGACCATCATCGGAAGAGAGAGATATGCTTGCGCTGCCCGCAGGGAACAAGGCACGTGCACGAATGCAACCAGCATCAACGCACAAGAGTTGGAACAACGCGTCTTCAATGGACTGCAATCTATTCTGCTTGGACGTGAAGAGACAATGACGGCCTTCGCCGAGGCGTTTCATGCAGAGGTTAAGCAACGTCAAACGCACACGGCATCACAGAAGGCGGTTGTTCAAAAAGACCTTCTGAAGGTGGAAACTGGTATCAAACGCTGCGTTGATCTGCTTTTGCACTCAGACGCGCCCATGGAAAGCATCCGCACTACGCTTGAAGAGCTAGAGTCGCAAAAGCGCGCTCACCCGAGAGCTATCACTGCAAACAGAAGACGATAAGATCGTGCTTCATCCCAATATTAGTGAACTCTATGCCCGCAAGATTGGAGATCTAAAAAGCCTTATTCAAAATGACACCACC
>Ga0181570_10000359_pt1 | contig 43515 bp, 25 predicted proteins | sample 101ome_18_FD_148667 | JGI IMG/M metagenome (GOLD analysis project Ga0181570, IMG submission 148667) | Coastal salt marsh microbial communities from the Groves Creek Marsh, Skidaway Island, Georgia - 101406AT metaG (spades assembly) | ecosystem: Environmental > Aquatic > Marine > Intertidal zone...
AACATTGAGTCCATATACTCATCTTGTTTATCTGAGATTTCGTTTTGCTTGTTTACTAAATCTGTAATCTCTAACTCTTCAGTGTCACCACCCATGTCTTCACCTTCAACATTACCCTCGTCGTCAACTTTCTCAACATCAGGGTCAGTCTCAATATCAACAGGTTCTGGAATTTCTTCAGCATCCGTATCAACATCCATATCTAACTCTAAATCATCACCACCTTCAGGTGCGTCAACAGGTGCTTCTTGCTCCGTCAAATATTTGTTGATTGAGTTATGTCTTTTTAATTCTTCTAATATTTTATTATCTACTGACATCTTAATCTTTTTTTTACCCGTTTAATAATGTTTTCACACCATGAGGTGTTTCAACTTTAAGGGTTCTGTTTACTTGTCTTGTATTATCAACTCTCTCAATAAGTCCGTCTCTCATACTAACGGTATAACAGTCTCCTGTGTCTAAGTCACAAACTTCTTTGTAACCATTTCCGGCATCTCTTTCAGTAATTCTCGTGTCTTTTGACAAATACTGGTCTAATAATGATTTTACGTTCATAATATTACTTTTCTATATAAATATATCGAAATACTTAATTTTCTTAGAATGCACTTACATACCAATTAATTCCTCTTTTAAATGAAGGAACAACCGCATCATATCTGTCCTTTATACGTTGTTCACTTGCGTTTGCTGGACTGGTAATAATTCTATCAAACTCGGCATCTGTTCCTATTTGTGAATAAAGATATTTAATGTAAATTTTTGCATATAGTTTTTCATTTTCATCTACATATTCAGGAAGACCGATTTGGGTCATATCATTGGATACTGATGATGTGGTCAACACTGTCTTAACAACATCCATACTTGTTTTCCAATCGATAAATGACGCTAACGGTCTATTTTGACTTCCATTATTAACACAAACCTGACCCTCAATATCGGTATATAAAATACCTCGTAATGTTGTAACATCTGTAGTTAAATTAGCAAGATTACCATTTTTAAACTTAATTACCCCACCTGTTACATTATTTTCAACCCATGGTATCAACGCAATAAGTCTACGAATATTTTCATTGGATAGTGTTATATCATCAACATAAGTTTTTATTTCAGAATACGGTAACGTTTCATCTCTAAGGGTAACATATGGTAATGTTTCATATTCGGCAATCGGCGAACAGAAGGTTTGATTAACTTCTTCAACCTCTCCACTTACACCAGTACTAGATGGTGTTGCATCCTCTGTTGCTCCGTCAGCATTTTGGTTACTTTCCGCCGCTTTTTCTTCACTGTTATAGGTATCATTAAGTTGTTGTAATATGTCTAAATTGACACTCATTACTAAATCTTTAACATCAGGGAATGAGTATTTAGACATTCTAACTCCACTAAATGTTGTTGTAAAATTACCTGGAGTGATACTATGGTTCACATCTAAAATCCAGTATGGACCTGTAAACATAGGAACATATCTCAAGTTAAAATACATCGTAGGTTGTATCATGACATTACCCATTGATACGACTTGGCAATTATAACTTCTATTTTTATATATGTTATACAATGAAGTCGATTGTTGGAAAGTTTTAGAACCTTTGGCTTGGTTTGCAATCTCGGTGGTTATTAAGAAAGATTCAGAAGTGTCTTTGAATTGTGACTGGTCCAAACTCACGGACTGGAAAATTCCTTGATTCCTAACACCAAAATCTACATTAAAGGCAACAACTTTATTTGAAAGAGCATAATCATCTTTATCTGATTGTTCTTCTCTAAGTGCGGGGTCTTTAAAGAATTCTACACCATCATTACCATAACGATAATCAATATTATTTTCTAAGTTCAAATGTTCTGAAACTCTATCCGTAAACAAACAAAGGAATTTAGGTCGGTTATCTAAATAATCTACCTCAGCAAATGTTCCAAATACGCTCGAAGCGGAGTCTTCTATCCCCTCTTTAGGTGTGGCACCTGGTGATGGTTCTGCTATACCATAGAAATTTGTATAACTAGGTAATGCCATGAATAACATGTTATTATTTGTAATCAGGTGACCTATTAAAGTATAAACAGAATTTTTACTATTTCTCGCATTTAAAAATCTTCTTAATCCATCAACGTTCACTATTAATTTGTCACCAATATTCCTGTTGGCTCTATCCAAAAATAAGAAATCTTCAAAAATTGTTCTTTCTTGAAAATCTCCACCCGCAATCCATTTATCATTCAGTGTCTTGAAAAATTCATATAACTCTAATTTTACCACATCACCCTTCATTGAGGATTCAATCTTATCATTTTCTTCTGTGATATTTGGTAAGTCTTGGTTTAATTTTCTAAATAAAATATTTTGAATATCCTGTTGTGACGTATTAAGTAATGACAGGTAATCATTGAACATAGTATCAAAATTAGCCTTTGTCATTGATGGATTTTTGAATTTTTGAGTAGCGTACATTTTAATAATATGACTAAGCAGTCTTACATTAGTCTCTGTAAATTCAACGTTCATATCAACAAAGAAATCCGTAATAACTGACCCACTATTTGTGTAAACATACCCATCCGCAAAATATCTACCAACAGATAGGTTCAATGCTTCCCACGCCTCAGGGTAATTAGCCTGACTTTGAGCTAAAGTAATAGAACCACCCGCGGTCGGCAAAGAATTAACTACGTAATTACCAAAATTAATTTTTTGATTTGGATGATAAGAATCATCACTACTAAATGAATTCCATACTCTTCTATCGTAGTAAGTCGGATTACCTTGTTTGTAAATTACCTTACTATCCAATAGTCTTCGAATACCTTTTTTAAAACCATATTTTTGTTTTTCAGCAATTAATTTACCATCGACTTCTCCGACACCTGTTAGTGCGGGTCTGTCAACAAAGAATAAGGGTTTAAGTGTGTCTAATAGGTGTGGATATTCACTATTAACCAAATCCCTATTAGGGTCTTTACAAAATTTTAAGAACTCAGTTTCAAAAATGTTTAAAACATCTTCATTAAATACCGCAAAAATTTCTTCAATTCTAGAATATTCAAACGAGTATAATAAATCAAAACTATTTTGATTGTCATTATTCGTATCGATAGATTTAATATATTCATAATAGTCCGGTTTGACCACCGCAGAATCATCAAAATACCCGTAATGTGATACCCCCCACAATGATTTTACAGAACCATCATATAAAGTTTGTCTCAAAGGATTTTTAACATTGTTGGCAGCATCAGTAACTTCATATCTATGTTGATTAAAGTCATCACCACCAGCCGATGGATAACATATCACTTTTGCAACAGATTCATCACTATGTAAATCGGGTGAATCATAGAAAACGTAGTTGTTTACAATAGAAAGACTCTTAGTTGGGTCACCATCAACATTACCAGGTATATAATTAATATTTGCATTACTATTTGAATAAATTTTCAAACCCTTACCACCCAATTGAGTATTACCTTCACTATAATTTGTAAAATCTGATTGAGTATATCCAGTAATAAATTCCTGATATGAAAATAGATAATTTATATCATTGACAAGTTTAGGGTAAAACCCAACATTAACTCTTTGTGTTATATTACCAAAAGTATTTACGTTACTATCATCCAACGAAACAGTTGTATATCCAGTACCCGCAGGAATTTTATATGTGGTTGTTTTCTGTGACGTTACAGGGTCGAATAATGTATTTTCATTAATTGGTTTCCATATATCATCCAATATGTCTACCTGTTGTTGAACATATTTTTTATACCTATGCCAAATAGAACCGTATTTAACGACCCATGCATATGGTAATTTATGTAAAGCGGCAAATTTATTATAGACTGCAAAATTATAGTCACCAAATGGTTCGTCGATTTTACCTCTATTCATTTTTTCTCTTAAAGTTTGTAGTGGTAATGAATTAACAAACAAATATCCTAATCCGACATTAGGATTTTCAGTTCCATTCTTCCTTTTAGTAACCGCATCATCAATCGCATTAATAAAGTATGGTGTGTTTAATAATGAAGTTGTTTGTACTGGGTTATCCACATAACCAGAATAGTTACCTGTATAGTCAACAACACCCTCAGTAACAAAGTATTCGTATTTACTAACTTTATCGGTGTATCTTTGTTTAATATTCAGCTTACTTGGTAATTCTATTGGTGGTGAATCATAATTATACCAAGTAGTTAACATAGATGGTGTGTATGAATAATCACCACTATCTACCGTTTGTGGGTCAAAAGACGCTAAAGCCTTTTTATAATCTAAAAAGAAAAAGGTTTTTGTAGTTTGATTTGCTAAATTCGCAGAACCAATAGTTGCACCATCTTGAATATTTGCCTTCAACCATGTTATGTCGGTTAATGGATAAACATCAGTAAAAGTAAGTCGATTATTGTCTGTGCTAATTAAATATTCTCTAAGTTTTTCTTGTGCCTCTACAGCTATTGTTGCTTTAGGAGAATCAGCATAGTAAGTTTCTAATGAATAAATCTTTTGAAAATTATTTTCATATTCTTGGATGTATGGTGTAACGAAAACATCAGAAATGTATTTACCCCAACTCGGACCATTACCCTCATTAGACACACTTCTCAGTACCGATTCAAAATTAGCAGCGTTTAAACCATAGTTTTTTAATTTCTTACTTAAAAATGTGTCTCTCTTAATCGCTTCGATTATTGTGGTAGCCTCAAACTCACCAACAACTTGAGCCATATTCAGTAAAGATTTTGGTAGTCTAAATAACTTAGTATAGTTTGAAGCCAAAAAAGTTCTTTCCCACAACTCATAAAAAAAACTAACTTGTGACAAGTTTGTATATGGTTCATTTCTATATGGGTACTCAACAGCATTAACTGATATTGCGTCAATTGTCTGTTTACTATTTTTATAATTTAGAGTTTTTTGTTCTTCTCTTCTTTGTAGGTCTGCCCTTATAAATTCTTCAGTAAATTCTACTTCAGGCCATTTATCATAAAGATATGCCCTTGTTCTCCCTTCACAACTCGGGTCACCCAAATATTTAATCACGTCTCTGACGTTTTTACCGTCGACTTCTCTTTCAAAGTATTGTGGCCATGGGTATATGAAGTTTTCATCTCCTTGAGAACCCAAAATAGAGTCTTTGGAATCCACACCATTTGTGGTTTCGGGGGAGATAATTACACTTTTTCTAACAGGGTCATCTTTCAGATTCCACGCCTCTCTATGTACTTCATCCATCAACCTATAAAAACCATCAACATTAGCAATCAACATTGCCATAACATTCCTAATTGTAGGTCTAAAACCTAAACCACCATCAGGGCTTTCAATTTTTATAGCTAAAGCCTCAGATAGTTCTTTTTTGATGATTTCTGCCTTATCTGTAAATTGTTTTTCAATAAGATTAATTTTATTAAAAAATCCACCAACTTTAAATTTACTACTGTGAGAAATTTCACCAAAAGTGTAGAAGACATTACTTAAATCGTCATCGGGCGTTAAATCCTTATTATAGTATTTCTTAATTAACTCAAAATTGGTATAAGTTTTAGCCGAAAAAGCAGCTAACTCAGCTTCATTAGGAGTAGAATTTGTTTGAACGATATATGTCTCCAACATATCAACATCTTCAAAATCAAGGGTTGTAATAATATCATTTGAAGAAATATCAACAGGAATTGTTGAAGATTTAGTTTTACCTAATATTGTATAATCTCCGTCATTTCCAAAAGTTGCGTTATCAGTAAGTTCTTTATTGTATTTATTGATTTTTGCAATCAAAGACGCCTGTGTATCTTTTTGGTTTTGTAAGTCACCTTCTAAAGATTTTTTGGATAAATAATAAACATTACCTTCTAAATCAATATATTTTTTTCCTGCATCTAAGTTTTTACCCGCCCAACTATTCTTAAGTCTTAACAGAGTGATATCTTGTCTATACTCAGATATTTTTGACTTATAATTTTCAATATCATTGAGGACTGACAAGTCTTCTTTGGTAAATTGTTGTTTAACAAACTCCTCGAGGTTTTGTAACCTTAGTTCTAACTGTGATAAACTTAACCTCGGGAGGTCTTCATCTATTAATCCTTTACTAACATAAGTTTGATAAACATTATTTATAATCTCTTCACCTCTAGTTTTAACGACAGGTTTTACGGGTGTTGTCTCCACACCGTTTTGTATTTGATTAGTTATGAAATTATTTACGGTCAACGCTAAATCAGGACTCAAATCAGTACCATTTGAATTTTCATTTACCAATACATTTTTTTCATACATATGAGGTAAAGCATATAACGCACCAAGAGATAAATCAGATAATAAAGCCGCTGTTCTACCTATGAATGAAATTGACACTTTATAGTTTCCGTCCGATGGGTCAAACCTAGCGTTAAAACTTTTCATCATAAGTTCATACTTGACCGCCTTACCATAATAACCCTTAACGGTTAGGTAAAATAATGGATATGGTAATTGGAAGAATGCTGAGTAAGGTGAATTTTCACCCAATTCAAATAATGTTCTTCCTTGAACATCTACCATATCAATATCAACTTGAGGGATAAATGATGCGTTGTTTCTAATTGATATATTTGTAATACCTAATAATTGAGTATCTTGTGTGTTTCTAACGGTTCTTCTATTGTCCTCAGTAATTTGTGTTTGATTTATTCCATTACCCTCTAATGCGTTTTGACCAGATAATTGGTCAGTATATGTTGCGTCCAAATAGTCTTTACCCTGAGGTTTAAGAAAATTAATTTTCCCATCTTCTGTTTCTCCAAATGTTGCAATGGTAAGTGTTGACGCCATTTGGTCAGTATTTACACCTAAAGCAAGTTTTGTTCTCGGAATGATATTTGCTTCCAAATTGGCATACATAATCAAATTCTCGTGTTCAACTAGTCTTTCCTCTAATTGTCCATCAGAATTGATAATTTTGTTGGGGTCGACTACTACAATATTATCTTCTTGCTCAAACGCAATCTTTTCCCCACCATAAAATTTTCTTGTATTTTTATTAACGGCCATAGTAATAGAAGTGTGTATCTAAAGCATTTTTATAATCTTGTAAGGATTGTGTCAATGGGAAAGGAATCATCAATACAGTCCCATCAGGAATATCCTTTTCAAGTGAGCCATATTGTGGATTAGCCATCTGAATTAACCAACCAAAATATGGTGTGTTATAAAATTCGAAACTAATCTTGTCCAATCTACTCATTCCTGCCCTATAAACATACCTCTTATCTGTCGTTTTTGAAGGCAATTTGACATTTGGAACAATAGTTTGTTGTCCATTCAATAAGAAATTCTGATATCTATCGTAATACTGCATTATTGTAATCTAACTTTACCGTTCCATTTATCAGGTTTACCTTCATTATTTCCACTATAAAGTTGTGTAATTTGTTTTTTCTGTGCGTCAGTGGCGTTAGGGTCATCAGCAAATGTAAATTTCCTTATCTTTCCTCTAGTATATGCCCCCACATTTTCTTCGTCTTGGTCTGAACTATTGTTATATGATTCAAATAAAGTTTTAATATTAGTTCTTGCTACTTGAAATTTTGTTTCCTGAGTGGTTATCAATTTTGATATTGTATCTTTCCATTTATCAGCGTTAGTAAAATTGTTTGTATCTACAAACGTTGACAATTCTTCGATAAGTGTTTGTTTATCATTTAATATTCTATCGAAGAATAAAAGATACATTCTTTTATCTTGTTCTGTAGATATAACATTTGTCAAAATGCGTGTTGTTAGATTTTCATCATATAGATATGTAGGGTTTGTTGTGACTATATCATTAACATCTAATACAATATTAAATCCATTCAATGCTTCCCCATTTTTATTATAATCATACTGTATTTCTTCTAATGTGTTTGTAAAATCATCAGTAAATGTTTCCGTAGTTGAGGTAAGAACATATACAATAGGAGTTCCTTTATCATTTATAACACCATCAATTTCTGTTTGAACCACATTTATTTTATCTAAGACTTCAATAAGTTCCAATTGTGCGTTACTTATCGTTTGTATCTCAGTGGCCATATTCACACTATAATTATTTTTCTGTGATTCTATAATTTCTTTAATCTTAGTTTTGTATTTTTTCAAGTCTTTATTCTTGAATTGTGAGGTATTGTTCGGAATAAGTGGAAAGGTTCCATTATCTACATCTGTCAAAGCCTTTGTGAATTGACTGTTTAACTTATCATCAATCTCTGCAGGTTTACCAAATAGATTTACATCTAATTCTGTTGGTGTAGTATCAATGGTAATTGTTCCACCTGTATATTTTCTATTTTTGGTAAATAATCTTAAACCTATCTCCCCATAGTAATTTGTTACTGTTTCTAAACTCGCAACCAATGTTTCTTTATATGCTTGTGACTTATCTAATAAGTCGTCCATAACATTTTTATATGTAATATCACCTGAAATAGAAACAGTACTAGCGGTGCTAATATCAATATTTTGTGCGGTGATTTCACCAATCGGATTCGCTCCGTTTCTACTGTTTTCATCCCCAATATTATTAATACCAAACGGTGTGTCAAATTGAAGGTTTGACGCAAACTCAGCATCTATTTCACTTCTATCTTCAGTGAAATCGGCTCTTTCATCATACATTTCTGTATTTGCGTAATAATTAAATGATAATGCGTTTTGTAGTTTTTCGATAGGTTGTTTGAGTCCATGTCCACCAATAAAGTAAAAAGAAAGACTTACATCCGCCAACATAGGTTGAACACCTATACCTTCGGGATTTAAATCCAATTGTAATGGTTCGTATCTAATACTCATTTGATTTATAGCTATTTTAGTATGCCAAAAATCACCAACCCTCAAAATACAAATAGGTGGTGTTCCAAATGATGTATTCAAAGCATCGTTTTGTAATGGTTTTCCATCGGGTCCTATCGTTGGTATTGTATCTCCTGGTCTTAAACACTGTTGTAGGAAAGTAAGTCTTGAGTTCAAACCTTCAGGTGTGATAGAGTGAAAGGTAGGATTAAAATATTTAATTTTTTCACTCATTTCTTGATATAAAAATGAAGTGTCGTCCGATAATTGTTCAAAATAATCACACTCGGTTAACATTCTTCTTAGTAGCCTTTTAGTTACATCCTGTCTAATTTGAAGTTCTTGAGTATTAATTGGCGCTCCTTGTCCTTTTTCAATTTTAGGAACTAAATTTGGTCCATCAGTAACAACATTATCATCAATGGAGCCGTCAGTAGGTTCAGGCTGCTCTACTTGCTCAGGTTCAATAATATCTATTTTTGACACCGATGCTCTACGACACGACATAGCTTGAACTGAATATGTCTTTTTTACTTCAGCGTAAGTACCAGTAAACTCTTCACTACAATTTCCCGTGTCTTCACCTTGTGCATCCTCACTAACGACTGTAATCTTACCTTTACTACCAGAATTAACACTCACCACTTGAGGGTCCTCAAGTATTTGTTTTTTTAATGAATCAAGACGTCTTTTAGAAAGGTTTTTATTATATTCACTACTATTAGGTGATGATGCAGATGCCTGTAAATGAATGTTAATTGTGTAATTATTGTTCGCCGCGTTTACCGCTTTGGTTATCAAGGAATTTACATTATCCATTGAGTTTGTTATCTCATCATCAAAAAAACTTTCTACTTCCGTCTCCCCACTATACTTACTTGCCTCGGTAATATATGTTGATTTTCTTGACAAGTATTCACTAAGATATGTTTCATACTTCGATATCGATGTAGTGGCGTTTGTAGAATAACCTTCAGGATAATCGTTATCAAAATAAACCTTTAACCCAGTAAACTCAGTATCCAAATCTGGTTTAACAGTTTCGATTTCAGGTGGTTTACTGTCTTGTTCGGGTCTTTCTGCAGGAATTTCTTCATAGTATTTTCTGAAAGTCTCAGGGTTTGTGGTTTTTGTCACAATTTCATATACGTCATTGAAAGTGAATTGTCCAAATTTTCTTAATAACTCATAGATGTCCAATGTTTTACATCCCGAGAAAAACGAATCAACAATTTTATTAACTTCAGTGTTATCAACATTTTTTAATTGTTTTTTCACCAACGTATTCAATACCGATGGGTGGTCAACCACAATTTTAAATGACAAACTACCTACTCTTTGTGTATTCGAATATGTGTATATTGGTTCAGGTCGACCTAAGAAATCATTACTATTCCATCTTGCGGTAATGTTTTCATCCACTCTTAAATCATAAGGTGGGAACCACATTATACGACCACCCGCTGGTCCTTTTTCACATTCGGGTAAATCCTGTTGTAATTTTGATGTTCTCCATGCTAAATTTTCCAAAGACAACATATATTTGGTAATATTCTCTCCGTTTCTTTGTCCAAAGTTTGTTGGGACTCCACCTTGTTGTTGAGGAGCTATGTTCAAATTATATGTGTTAGTCATTACAGAACCTGAGAATCCTCGGATATTTCCGCCCATTTTCTGTAAATCATTCATCTGTGAATACGGATTGTCTTTGGTGAAAATTCTACAGTATTCTTTACCTACTTCAATACCGTTTTCATTTATATACGTTTTGACCCTAGAACCTTTTGTAATTTCTCTTGTTCCATCATTAAAGATTCTTGACGCTTGGTCTATTGCTGTACCAACATGTGACGGACCGTCTGCCGATTCAATAAGTTTTTGTGTGTCGTCTAATATAGAACCAGGGGTGAAGGTATAGTTAGTAGATAATGTACCAGCCCATGTAGATTGGTCTGTATTTACCCCTGATTGAGTTTTGGTTGAAGCCCAGGTAAAACCTCCCTGTAGGTTAGGGTTGTCACCGGGTTCAACAGTATTTAAACCGAATTTGAATATTTGATTACCTTCATATTCATTACCAAGTGTTCCGTAACCATACACAGGTGCCATAACCTGAACACCGTCTTGATTTGTAGGTAATGAACCCGATGGACTATCAGCTAAAGAAGGGTCAGATTCTTTACTACCCACGTAATATCCTTGAACCGACTTGTCTCCCGTGAAAAAACTTACAATATCATCTTTGAGGTTATTTAATAATCCCTTATTGTAACTTGGTCCGTATCTATTATAATCTAATGACTTTAACAACGCAGACTTTTGTCCTCCCCCTGTGTTGTCCAAGAATGTTTGCATTCCCGTTTTCTCAGTTGGTAACTTCAATAAGTAATCGTCTTTCTTCGTGAATAGACCTGTAATTTTATTTACAGCTTGATTTACAAATAACTTACGTGGTTCGGCACTAAAATAGTCACCAGGTATCCATGAATATGGAACATACACACCTGAAATCCTTGAGATGTAGTCTAATCCTTTAGCTACAATATTGTTCGGAACAGAGATAGTCCAATCAGGTTCTATCAATTCTTGTCTACCTGTGATGATATCTCCAGCAATGAATGGGTCTTGTAAAGCACTAACAAAATTTAATCTACCTAACGTTTCTTGTCTAACTTCCTCACCTACCCTATACTCCATTTCATTTTTAAGTGATTTTGCAGCAATTTGCATCATCACAGAATCTTGTGAAACTGTTCCATCACTACCTTGTGGGTTCTCACTAAAAAGTATACTTGCAGGATTATAGAAAGACGATACAAATTTATAATAGGTATCTCTTTGGTTGACTATCTTTTGAACGTCTTGTACCACATATCTATCGTCATATCCACCAGGAGGACCATATTGATTGTTGATGTATAACCTTACTTCTTCTTGGTCACCGATTGTTTCTACTTCTTCACTATCAATAATAGAATAATCAGTCAGTTTTAACTCTGACTGTCCTGGGTTTGTAGTCGGAGAAAAACCATCACTATTAAAAGGTGGTAAGTTTCTTACCAACAGCTTTTTTCTGAAATCTTCAGTTGAATTAAATGATAGTGGACTTGGCATCTATTATATTTTCTTTATAAATAGATGGGTTAAATATTTTACGCGTTGTTATAACCCATAGTTTGAGAAGACATTCTCAGTTTAATCATGTTTGTTAGGTTTTCTAACATCTGAGGGTTATTGGCTAACATGTCCAAAGTTAAGAATCTACCGTCACCCTCTAACCTGATACTACCAGAGTGGGTAATTTGTAAATCTTCGAATGATATTTTTGGTGATTCTACATTACTTAAATTATTTTGTAAAACATTTGCAAATTCTTTTGGGAGATTACCCATAATCTGTTCGGTGTTTCTATCTTCATTACCACCCATTAAATCCGTACCGGCAATTACGGTGTCATTATCATTTAAATGTATTGAACCTTCAGGACCTGACAATACCCTGTTCCCATATCCAGGTAAAGATACTAAGTCGTCTCCGAGCTCAGTCTCACCCTCAAAAGTAATGGTTGCAACACCACTCACCCAGTTACTAAATTTCTCCATTGCACCTTCAAATATATTGGCCCCTCCTGTCATTGCTTTGGCAGCTTCATCCATCCCTTTAACTAATAATGTGGTTCCTTTTTCAAATAAGTCATTATCCATTACCGTGTCGGTAACACTTTTGAACGTCTTTCCTAATTCTACAACCGCATCTGAAAAGTTTTCAAAAGTCTCGTCCTCGGCAGACACCGCTTGTCCTGTGGTAATTTTTCTAATAATTAAACCTTGGTCATAGATTTCTTGTAATAAATTTCTCTGTTCTCTCGCAATATCATCGCTAGACTTTGCATTTTCTTTAGATTGCTCATTAAAGTCAACCCTCAATTTTTCAATTTCATTCTTTTGTAAATCTGCTGCGTTTTTGAATTCTATAATTGGATTACCTTCTTCATCAGTACCCCTATCAATAGCAAATTTTAATTCTCCTCCTTTATCTAATTGACCTATAGACGCTAAAAATTCTTTATCCTCATCACTATAACCTAAAAAGTCTAACTGTGAAATCTTATCTTGTCTTTCCGCAAAATTTAGAGCACCTTTAGCCAATTCATCATAATCAACACCAAGTTCTTTTGCGGTTGCCCTTAACCTTCTCATTTCTAAAACGCTAAGTTCGTATTTACCCGTCTCTTCGTTGAAAGATGCAGAGGCCGCAGTCGCTTCAACAATACTATCGAATAAACCATCAATATCATTTTGAGCCAAATTCATCAACTGAAATCCATCACCCAGTTGAGCGAGTTGACCACCCATCATTTGGAGACTAGCAGCGGCATCAATTGCACCTTCAGGGTCCAAAAACTTTTCGGCTAATGTAGTTACCGTATTAATATTAATCCTAAGTGCTTGAGCCTTTGCAACCATATTAGCCAATCCATCGACTCCATTTTGAAACTTAAATTGGTTCATTATTTTAAGGTTCTCACTAATAACACCCATATATTGAGAAACATTGACACCATAAGTTCTTGCCGTCTTGGCCATTCCTTCCATGTCCTTAAGTGCTGCTTCTGCCCCTATACCTATATTTTGAAATCCAGCAACTATTTTCCCTGTTTCTTCTGCCGTTATACCTGCAGCATCGGAAAATAGCATCATATTGGTTAGTTGTTCTGTAGTATATAAGACGTTTGTTTGAAGACTACTACTGATTTGAGTTAACAAAGTCGCATATTGTTCAGTAGTATACCCTAAGTCGGCAGTTTTGGCAACAGCAAGACCAAGGCTTTGTCTAATTTTATCAGCAAATTCAGCCCCTTGACCGAAGGTGTCACCCACAACCTTTTTTGCTTGAGTATCAAAAGCCAACATTTCATCTGCAAGTCCCTTTAAACTTTTCCTGAAATTCTCAAAAGCACCATTTAAGGACTTACCTTCACCCGCTTCATTTTGTAAAAACATTGATTAACCTTTTCTTATAAATATCACCTTCCTGATTTCCTTTGAGCTTCTTTTCTTTCCTCAATCTCTGTGATAAATTTATTGATAAAATATTTTCTCTCAAAGGTTGGCATTATCAACAAATCAGCATACGAAAACCCCATCTCTTTAACGAGATAGTAGATTTCATCAAGCATAACTTTTCTATAATCAGAAGAAAGGACGAAAAAACTCAGCCCCGAAGGTGATTCTTGCGGACACCTTTTCTCCTGACGGGGCTGTAAACACTCTCTCTAAGTCCAAACGTGGTTCAGCCTCTCTAAGAGTATTTCTAATATATTTAGAATCAGCAATAGGTAATACTTGAATTGCTGAGGCAATTTCCGCAGGGTCAGTTGAACCATCAAACTCTTTGATGTGTTTTTCTAACCTCTTTGTAATAACAGGGGCAACAACCCCTTCAGGATAAGCCTCTTGTAGTTTTGTAAGTTCTTGGGTATCACCAATAGTTAACAACTTACATTTAACTAATTTACCTGATTTTGGTAAGGTTAGTTCAAATAGACCATTCTCATTTGGTAGGATTGTCGGTTCTTTAACACTTAACTCATCAAGAGTTACAGAAGCATCAAACATTTTTAATGTCTTAGGGTCCCTTAAATTAAAATTATATTCGGAACCAAACGAAGTGTTTCTCAAGAAAATAAGAATAGCTTCAACATCACAGTCCAATAGTGAATTAACATCCATTCCTGGTTCGTATAATTTTGACCTCAACAAGTTTGGGATTAAGTTATCAGGATTTCTTTGTCCCAATAATGTATTTTCATCCGCAGCGGTCAAATAACCCACCTTTACAGATGATTTTCCGTTTTGATAAAACCTTCCTTTTGAAGGTAATGAAACCACATCGTGTGGTAAATTGAAGTCTTGTTGACCGTATTGTGCTGCTGTATCCATATCTTTAAATTAAAAAACCATAGAGAGTCTCCCCTCTATGGTTAAATATAAATGAACTGATTTTTTCGTAAAGAGTATATCTTAGTAAACTAATATACATCTATCTGGACGTAGTGTTGCCGTGATTGTTGCAATACCATCGTCACCATAACCAAGTGAATCGAAGTTCACATCAGTTAGGAATGTTCCTTGTAAAATCCACTTTTCAACTGCCACACCTGTTGGGTCTAACATTTCCAAGTTGATATTTTTCTTATAACCTGCAGCGTATCCCATACGACCCGTTACAGATTCTGCGTGTAAACGAACCCACTCCATCAACGCTTGAGAAGCAGAAGGACCGATTGGGTCACGGAATGTTACGTTAAGTGTGCTCCAAGTAAATCTACCAGCAACATATGTTTCTGTGTTCAAGAATGGAATTGGAACAGGGTTAATTGACACTTGAGGACGTGAAGTTGATTCAACGTACCAAGAGTTGATACCTAATGAAGAGTCAAAGGTCATGATGAACCTATTCTTTCTTTTTGGTTCATAAGGTACCGGCATTTTCATTAATAAATCAGCCATTGTATTTTCGTTTTTATATTTTTTTGTTTATTACTTATAAATAGTTGGATAAGGAAAAATATTTCTATTTACTTTTATTTTGAAAATTTCATTATATAGAAGCTAACTAGAAATTTTTATACTTCTTTTTTCTCTCCTCCTTTAGTTAAATAAGTCTTTACTGGTTTATCTCCCTCTGGATAAGCATTTTTCAAATAATCACCGATAGCCTTTAAATTTGCTGGGTCATCATCTGAAAAACCAATCTTAGGAACAAAATTGTTGTTTACATCATCCTTAAAGAACGCTCTTTGTCTCAATCTTGAAGCCATATCCTTCACATAAGAAACAAATCCTTGTAAGGCTTTAATTTTACCTTCTTCAGGGTTTGCAGCACTTCCCTCACCATAAGTTACAGGGTGGAACTTCAACATATCCAAATACTTTTCAATTAAGTCTTCGTCAGTCATACCCTCTTCACCCGCAAAATCACGGAATTTTTTAAGGTTTGAAACCAATTCCTCCTTGTTAATACCTTTATGATTGGTCATAATCATATTATATACTGCGTCCCTCAAAACAGACGGGGTGTGTCCTCTAGCTGTGATTATTGAGAAAATTGAACCTCCGTTGATTGCTTCAACAAAGTCGTCCCAAGATGGACCAACATCTGCAATCATAGAATCAACAATAAACTGTGCATCACCTTCAGTGGTAAAATTCCTATATGGATTATCCGCATAACCAACAATTGTCTCACCTTTGTATTCAAAAGGTTCCTTGTCAATTATATTACGATACTCCGCAAAGTCCTCAGTAGACATACCTACCTCGTTACCTTCCTCAGTTTTAACGATAATCTGTGTGGGCATCATCATAATATTATCATCCCAATCAAAAGCATAATACTTCATATCAGGACGACCCACGTCGTCAAAACCTTCCTTGAGTTCTTTTTCCTCAATATATTCTTTTAAGATTTTACGAATCATTACTCTGTTTCGTTTAATCTCTCAATTAATCTTTCTAATTGTTCTTCTGAAATCACAATGTTTTGTGGTTTTTCAGAAAATGTTTTAACACCGTTAGTTTCTACATTTAGGTGTTCCATTAAGTTTGATTTCTTAAATTCCATGTTCTTATTTTAATTAAACGTTTAATAAGGCTAATGGAGGCCACAAGTGTGACCTCCAAATTATAAATATATCAAATTAGATATCTTCGAACGACGCTCCCGTTGGAGTAATCAAGAACTCAATATCAATGAATTCAAGTGCTCTTGTTGGTTTCAAGTAGATTTTACCTGTCAATTGGTTATTATCCATATCTTCAGGTGTGTTTTCTACAACCACACGGAAGTCAATCAAACCTCTATCTCTTCTGATAGAGTCTAAGATTGGGTTTACAGAATCCAAGAAGTCTTGTCTTACTTGGTCATCATTCTGTTCAAACAACAATCTTACTGCCACCGCTGAAATCAACTTACGAGCCTGTAACAACAATCTTCTTACATTGATTCTGTCAAGTGCAGATTCTCTAATTTGTAGAGTTTTATTACCCCAAATCACAGTACCCACATCTGAGAATGTTGCAATTGGGTTCAATCTACCTTGGTATAAGGTGTCTCTATCGTCTTGTGTTAACTTCTTACGTGCTTTAACTGCTGATACCAAACCTCTTGTGTAACCTGCAGTTGCGAACCAAGGGAATGCGATATTATCAGTCAATGCCAAGTTCTTAACAACCTCTGACGTAGGTGGAATATATACTTGAGTATTATTCACACTATCTCTTGTTAAAATCCAAGGGTAGTAAGTTGCAGTGTAGTTAGAATCAATTCCTGTTTCTTCCAAGTTATCCACTGCACTATCTGGATAGATGAAGTCTGTATCAAACGACGAAGTGTTAGGAACAAACATGTTATAGTCAGGAGTAGTACAAATGTAAATTGAGTCTGCTCTATCCGTCTCAATCATGTCGATTGCGTCCTCTACTAAGTTAGAATGATTCAAGTAATCAACACCTGGTGTTGCGAAAATGTTAATGTTAACAGCTTCAGGGTTTTCGAATGTTTTCTGACCCAACAAGTAAGCGTAGTAGTCAGTATTTGCCCAACCCACAGAATTTTCACCTACTGTGATTTGTTTGAACTGACCCCAACCTGTTGCTGTAGGGAACGATACCGAAGGTGCTGCACCTAACAAGTAACCTGTTCCACCTAAACGGAATTGGTCTTGGTTTGTTCTAAATTCTCTATAGATATCCCAACCATCGAAACCACCTTTAGGTGATACAGTAAACTTACGAGAGTTTAATCTATAATAAGGACTTGTTTGTGATGTTGGTTCCGCTCTAAATTCAGCATCACCAACCTCAAACGCTGTTTCACCTGAAGTAACATAACCACCAGCGATTGTTACTACTGTTGCTCCTGAATCCATGTGGAAACCTTTAGTTAAGTATGCCCAATCATTACCTTCAGTCGCAGTTGCGATATCAGTTGGGTTTTGTTTACCTCCATACATGAAGAAGTCAGAATCAATACCTACAGTATTAGAAACACCTAAATAAGTTTTTCTTACTTTATCACCAGCACTTCTTGTTGAATTGTCTGTACCAGTTGTTGTTCCGAATGGTGGGTTGTAAATAACTTCACCCGGTGTGTTATATTTTGTTTTATAAATAATGAATGGACTCTTAACACCTGAGTATTCTCTGAATACATAACCCTCGAATCCACAAGGAAGAGCGTCGATTGGTGCATCTTCATCCATCTCCAACATAATGTATTTAGACTTCAATTCAAATTCACCATTAGACGTACCAATTTTCTTAGCTACGAAGTTATTTTCACCTGGATTCATAGAACAGTTAGTGAATTTTTCTAACACCACAAGATTTGCGTCTGTATCGAAGTAATCACGAACAATCACGTCAAACGTTGAATTAGCAAAAGAAATATTCGCTATGGAAATTTTTACTAAATTATTTGCGACATTACCGTCAGATATCAAAATAAATCTAAATAGTCGGTCAACCTGTGAACCACGTAACTCAGAAACTAAATATGGAGTTGAAGGAGTTTGGTATTGTTCTAAATACCAACCGATAGACGTGTTAGTTGCATTATCTTGTCTAGCCGAAGGTAATGCTGTTAAATCACAATTAAGACCTCTAATTTTACCTAATCTATATGAATTAGTTAATAAGTTATAGTAAATCTCTTCAACAAACAATGGAACTTCAGTTCTATTCTTACCAAAATTACTCTTACCAAACACTTTGGTCATATAATTCGTGTCTGAAACAGTAAATGATGTTTTAAAAGTAAAATTATCACCTTCATTAGTAACACCCGAAATACCGAATGATGAATAAGGATTTTTCTGAACGTCAGCATAATCACCACTACAGTCCATAACCACTTGAGATGTTCCACTTGTCATGTAGACAGGACCACCATCTGAATTATTGTTAATACCTCTTGAACGTAATGTTGCAACTACTAAGTCATTGTATTCTGTAAATGCCGTTGCTACATACGTCAATACTGTTCCTGAAACCGTTCCTGAATACGAACCAGTACCTGAAAGTGTCGGGTTAGTGCTAAAATCAGTAAACGAAGTTACCGCAGCATTCCATGAGATACCTGAGTAATTATCACCTGTTCCTGGTTCGAAACACCCGTAATACCAAGGGTCCATCAATGAATCATCATAGTCAGCAACTGAATCGTATAGACCATCAACAGATAAACTGTTAGTTATTGCGGTATATCCAGCACCTGTGAATGATGAATGAGCAGCATCAGACATAACCCCCCACTGAGCACCTGAAGCTCCACTCAATGAATTATTGGTTCCTATTGACAATAAGAATGTTGATAACTGTCCTGACATTGTAGTTGAACTACCGTTATATAATGTAATTGAATCTGTTATGTAATCACTTAACGGTGCAGTGAATGGGTCTAAGAATTCAACTTGTGTTGAACCTGTAGTAGCACTGAAGTCAACCGACCAAGTAGTAAGGGTTCCCGCTGATAATGTTGCTGGGTCTACATTTGCTTGTGTCGTAATAGACCAAGAAGGACCTGCATCATATCCAGACAAACCTAATACTCTAGTAACAAATAACTGATTAGACTGTTGTAAATATGCTTTCGCTATATAAGCGGCTTCATATTTTGGAATTTGTGTATTCACAAATTTCGTTGGATTAGTACCCCCGAAGTATGCTTGAAATTCGTCAAAGTTGGAAATAAAGATAGGTTCAAAAGCGGGTCCTGATAAGGTCTCACCTACGATACCTAAAGTAGTTACACCAACACTTTGAGCCACGAAACTCAAGTCTCTTTCTGATGTATAAACACCTGGAGATACGAAAACTTTGTTTGAACTTGCCATGTTTTTTAATTTCTTTAGAATTTATTTTTCTTATAAATATTTAAGAAAATCCCAAAAAACATTTACACCAGGACTATATTTATCGATTAGGGAGAATTTTTTCTGCCTTTTTTCTACCTTTAATTATGAAAGACATAAAGAATATTAAGATATCAACAGAGGTTCACACCACACTAAAAGAATACTGTGAGGAGAATGGATTAAAGATGTATAAGTTTTTAGAAAAGATGATAATGGAAAAATGTTCTCGACCAAAAGATATCTACGGAGAGTAATTATAAAAGTTTTGCAGTGGTCTCTATCTTTGATTCCCCAACAGAATTTTTAACAACTTCAAACTTAACCAAATCATTTGTATTAACTTGAATTTTAGTTAAATCATCCCCTACATAATTGTCGTTAATATATACAGAAAAACTATCTATGTTAGAAGTTTCGGTTAATATCAAATCGGCGGTATATGTAAACCTTTCACTCAAAGATGTGTTACCACTAACAAACAATAAATTAACAGGGAACTCGTTAGGGTTTTCAGGTTGAGGGTTAACTTTTCTCGCTTTATTCAGTTGAGGTACCTCAATCATAGTTAAGGTTCTCGAAATACCAGGACTCACCTCAAATTCATCTTCATCCATCAAGAATCCTAACATTGTAAACTCATAGTTTTGGATGTAGTATTTTCTTCTGTCAATATCTAAAACAGACTCATCTGAAATGTTGTTAAGAATAATTGGAATGTAGTGTCCTTTAATTGTTGTATACGCCTGACGTGACGCAAAGTTTTGTAATACATTTTTGTTGAACTCATTCAACGACCTCATACGGTTTACAAACAGTTTAACATTATAAGTAATATCAACAGGAATAGGTTGAGGTATTTTATATACGTCAACACCTTTTCTTTGTCCGTCCCAAGTTGGTACCTTTGCGTAATAAAATTGTTTTCTATTTGGAATAGTATATTGTAATGATGGGTTGGTACCATAAGGAACCTCAGGTTGTCTTACTGTAGAGACAAAAGGTGGTTTAACATTCTTATCCAAATCTTGGAAGTTCCAAGTTTCAGTAAATTGAGACCAGTTCTGAGTGGTAATGATAATATCCACTGTTGGGATTACTTTACCATCCATGAATGTTTTTAGGTCGTTCTTTACAAAGTCCAACATCCCACGGTCCAAATCGGCATGACCGATACCTTTCGGCAAATAAGTCCCGTCCCTTTGGATATCCTCCAAGAGTTCAACCCTTCTTTCATATCCCGTTTTCTTAGGGACTAGGTTCAATGTCTTTTTTATCTTTTTTGGTAGTGCCATTAGATTCCGTTGAATTCATCATTTGTAACCGGCGACGCAGTGATACTGCGGTAATATGGTTTATAACCACCATAAGTGTGCCTGTTATCCGAGGTGATACGACCGTCATCAACGACGGAATAGTATCTAACTCTATCTTCTTTTTCATAATAACCAATGTAGTCTCCGAACTCTATGTCCACACCCATCTCCTCTAAATAAGATTGATAGATACCGACTTTGAGATTACCAGGTTCAACCTGCCCAATCCTTGACGACCCCATAAACGCATTCGTCGGAGCTTCAATCTGAACATAACCCTTAAGTTCAACAGGTGCGTGATATTGTACCCCTTCGGATACCACCTCACCATAGACATCGTCTTTTTTTGTTCTTTGTCTGTCTACACGATACAATACAAACGTAAAGTTCATATCTCCATGCAACCATTCTTGGCCGATGGAAATATCTAAATCAAAATCTTCATCTGCGAAGAATTTGTTTAATCTCGTTATTGGAACTTTTCTTTGACTCATCAATTGATAAATATCTATAAATTGATTATTATTATGGGTATTTAGCCGTATGGAAGAAAATAAAGTTGTTGCAAATATACCTGAGATAAAGGCAACTCGTATTTTAGAGGAATATGAGGGGTATAATAATTATATCCTATCTATCAAGAAAAAAATGCAAATCAAAAAGCATTTTAAGATGACTCGTGCTCAGGCGGACTACATCATTGACTTCCACGATGTCACCCCAAAGATTGCAAGAAAATGGGTGGTGTTGGACGAATACTTCGGAAAGAAGATGATGGAGGAGAAACTCCTCACCAAAAGACCAACTCAAATTTATGTTGAAAAGATATTGGTGGAGAAAGACAAATCATTCCATATCTACGGTAAGTTGTTTGAGAACCAAGAACTTTATGACTTTTGGTTACCACGAGCAGCCATCATCCAAAACAAAGAAAGACAAGTTGAAATAGACTATTCAAAGTATTCTCACCGTCCACCATTGGAACACCAAAAACTTGCAGTTGAAAAATTGGTGGGTAATGACAAATACATCCTTGCTGATGATATGGGATTGGGTAAAACCACCTCAACAGTAATTGCCGCGTTAGAGACAGGTGCAAAGAAAATCTTAATCATATGTCCTGCGTCACTTAAGATTAACTGGCAACGTGAGATTGCAAACTATACTGATAGAGAGGTTTCTATTATAGAAGGAAAGAAATGGGAACCCGCAGACTTCACCATCATAAACTTTGATATTCTCAAAAACTTCCACGACCTAAAGAAAGTAAAAGAGTCTTTGGTATTGAAAGAAGAGTTTGATTTGGTGATTATTGACGAAGCCCATTACATTCAAAACAAACAAGCACAAAGAACAAAGATTGCCAATGACATCTGTAAGAAGGTGGGAAAGGTTTGGTTGTTGACTGGTACACCAATGACCTCTCGTCCTATCAACTACTTCAACCTATTAGATTTGGTAGACTCACCTATCGCCTACAATTGGATGGCATACGCTATTCGTTATTGTGAAGGTTACCAATTTAATGTTGGTAACAGAAAGGTATGGAACGTCAATGGGGCATCCAACCTAACAGAACTTAGAGACCGAACAAAAACACACGTCCTAAGAAGATTAAAAGAAGACATCTTAGATTTACCTGAAAAAATTCTTACACCCGTTTATCTAAGATTGAAGTCAAAACAATACGAAGCCCTTATGGGGGAATACTTTGATTGGTATGACAACAACACCGAGGAGTCATCCTCATTAACCGTGCAATTCTCAAAACTGATGAAAGTAAGACAGGTCATCGCCGAAGAGAAGGTTAGAGACACCATTGAGATTGCACAAAATATTATTGAACAGGGAAAGAAAGTTATTATCTTCACCAACTTTACCGATACATTAAACCAAATCAAATCACACTTTGGAAAGGCTGCCGTCGCATTGGACGGAAGAATGAGTAAACCATCGAGACAACACTCGGTGGACGAATTCCAAAATAATGAAAAGGTAATGGTATTTGTTGGTAACCTCAAAGCCGCAGGTGTGGGTATCACACTGACCGCAGCAGAAGCCGTTATTATGAATGACCTCTCGTTCGTTCCTTCTGACCACTCACAAGCAGAAGACCGAGCATATAGATATGGACAGAAATCAAACGTATCCGTTTTTTATCCAATTTTTGAAAATACTATTGAAGGTGTTATTTATGACATCTTATCAAACAAGAAAAATGTATTTGAAACAGTTATGGGTGATAACGTGGACAAAGGAACCATTGTAGAGGAAATCTTAAATACAATTTCAAGAAGGTAAGAATATTTTCCCATACGATATTATTTATAAGAAAATGAAAACGTATGGAATTCAAAAAAAGCCAACAAAGAATCCATGAGATAGAAAAACAAATCTCGGATTCTGAAAAAAAAGAAATAATTCAAGAACAAGAAAAGAAAATGAAAAGGATAACGGCAATTAAGTTACCGTATTCTTATTCTTCATTAGGCCAATTCATTGACAAAGAGACAATGAATGTTCACTACAATCAACATTACAAAGGGTATATTAAGAAACTCAACAACGCTCTGAAGTCAGTCAAAGACAAAGACTTAGATTTGGAACTTCTTATCAAAGGTATATCTCGTTACAACAGAACCATCAGAAACAATGCGGGTGGAGCTTACAACCACGAACTATTTTGGCAAATGTTATCACCAAAAAAACAAGAACCAACAGGTCCTGTTTTAGATAAGATTAAGAAGAAGTTTAAGACTTACGCTAATTTCAAAAAAGAATTTAAGAACAAAGCAAAACAACAATTCGGCTCAGGTTGGGTATGGTTGGTATTAACAAAAGGGGGTGATGTAAAAGTGATGACGACCTCAAATCAAGATAACCCAATGATGAACACTATGAAAAATGGTGGTATTCCATTGTTAGGATTGGATTTGTGGGAACACGCTTACTACTTAAAATATAAAAACAAAAGGGACCAATACGTTGATAATTTCTTTGATGTAATCAACTGGTCGTTCGTTAACAAACAGTTTGACCAATTTCAAAAGGGTAAATTAAACGAATCAAGAGTGGTAAAAGAACTTATCACCGAGGGTGTATCACGTGGATGTTCTCCAAAACAGGTGAATACATACAGAATGATATTCAACAAAAACCCTCAAGTAAAAAAGAAGTTTATGTATGCCATCATGGATATCTTAAAAGAGGTATTCTCTGATTTCTACTACGATAAAAACCAATACGCTCAGGGTCAGATGTCAGGTATCTACGACTTTGAACAACCAGGTCGTTCAGTTATTAATAAACTAAATACCAACTACAGCGCGTTCTGTATCTTAGTTAACGACCTGAATGCGGTTCTAAAACACTATGGACAGGACCCATTAAACTTCATAAATAAGGATTTCAAAGGTCAACTATTCGAAGTTCAAAGGATGATTAACCTTATGGTTCAGTTCAGACACCGTATCTTCAACCAAGATTCTGCAACATTCCAAACTATTATGGCTTCATTAGATAAGTCAAATAAGTTTGGGGATGAAAGAGAACTCAAAGCAGTTGTAAACATGAAGGACATCTTTGATACAAAAAAGGTATTCAAAGTGGGTGAACTCGGAGGTAAAGACGATATGATTGGTGGTGTTGACGCAACCGTTGAAATTGATGGACAAACTAAGACCATCCAAATCAAACCTTTCAACGGTCACGATGAAGAAGAGGGTAGAATGGTAGTATATGGAACAGGTAACGTAAAACCATATTCAACTGACTATATTGCATTCCACAACGACTCAAAAGGTACCATCGTATTCAAAAACGACGATACACAGATTGTTAATGGTAGATTTACCTTCCCTGTAGATAGTTGGGTAAATCCTAAATAAATGACCTTTACTGGATATTTATAAATAAAAGTCCACGATGTCAATTATTACAGAACCACAAAGAACCAAACTTTATACGAGAATTCGTCACCTTCTTGGTGCCCCTCTTAGAGGTATCGAGATTGAAGACGAAATGATGGATTCACTATTGGAATTATCTGTTGAAGATTATTCTCAATATGTAAATGATTGGTTAATTGAGTCTCAATGGACATCTCTGTACGGACTAAATCAAGATACTCAATCTGTCGCTAAAGCTCTTATCACACGTTCTTTAGATTGGGAAACTCAATACACTTACGCTTATTCTAAGATTGTTGGTCTACAAGCTGGTGGTGATTCAGTTCTTAAAAAAGACTACATCGACCTACAAAGAAATCAACAAATTTATGAAATCCCTGCTGGTCGTGAACTTAACGAATTGTTATGGTTTACAAGAGCAGAGTTAGATGCTGCATTCTTCGACCCATTCATGGGTGGTTTCGGAGGATTTGGTGGTATCGGTCTTGGTGGTGGTGCTGGTTTCTCACAAATGGGTGGACAAGGTAATTACTTCGTTACACCAGCATTTGACATCTTATTGAGAATGCAAGACATCAACATCAAAAGAAGACTTATCGGTGGTGAACTTACGTATAGAGTAACAGCACTTCCTGATGGTAAAAAAGCCCTTCACCTTTACAATGTGCCAGGTGGTAAATTTGATTTTGGTAATATGGCAAACAACGAGTACCGTGTATGGTATTGGTACTACGAAACAGATGATAGAGAGTCTTGTTTGGCCGAAAATCCTGATATCGTTCGTCTACCTTCAGATGTAAATATGGACAACCTTAGATGGGATGAACTTAACTCACCTGCACAAACTTGGGTTCGTAGATGGTTTACAGCGTACGTCAAAGAAACATTAGGTAGAGTAAGAGGTAAGTTCAGTGGTAACTTAAAAACACCAGACTCTGAACTTCAGTTGGAATATGATTCATTATTGAGTGAGTCGAAGGACGAAAAGTCTAAATTAGAGGAGGAACTAAAAATGAGATTGGAAAGGCTTCGTCCAGATAAGATGATGGAAGTAAAAGCAAGTCAAGCAGAAAGTCTCAACAAACAACTTCAGTATAGAGCACTTCCTCGTCAGATTTATATTGTATAACGATGGGAATCTTCAAATCATATCCTGTAACTAAAATAGTTAATGGGAATGAAGTTAAAACTTCAGACGCAATTATTCTTACAAACACAGGTTATACCACTAATGGTGAAGCTGCTATTATTGTAAAAAATGTGGAACAGTGTACCGTAACATTAGATGAAACGACCACTGACCACATTACAATTAAATCTATGACAAACGTTACCATCAAAAGTGACAAACTAATTGATGACGAATATAATCAAATCGAAACCGAAAGAGGTGCCTCTGTTGAGTTAAGATTCGTAGGACAGGGTTGGTATATTATGTCGTCTGATGGGCTAAAGAACTCATAAGTTCTCTGTTCTTCTTAACATATTCTTCATCTACCAAATCCATAGTACCATCTACATACATATAGTATGGGTCAATACCCACATTATTCCAAAACGAAATTTCACCATCTGAAATAGTTAGAACCTCCTCCAATGTATCTTGGTCCCCTTCACGACGAGGATAACCTCTAACCAATTCTGTTTGTGTCTTAGTGAAGAAGGGTCTTTGCGATGGGTCTTCTACCAAAATCTCGTCACGAATCTCTATAGAGAAAACAACCAACAATGGTTCAATACGTTTGTTGAACGCCGCTAAATAACGGGGAACATTGTATTCACCCAACATATCAGGTTTTTCTTGTATATCCTTTTCATTTACGTGGTAACAGTTTAATACAACCTCATCTTTTTTCTTTTGAACATCACCATGAGACTTTCTTTCACCATTATTAACATAGTAGATAGTATCACCCAAACCAACCTGTAAGTTGTGTTTCATTGCCAATTCCATGTGAGCTTGACGAGACATAAACGAACCCGATTTTGTTCTTTTTGTAATGTGGACTTTGTATTCCGCAATACTTTGTTTTACACGGGCCTTGTTAGCTATCTTAGAAATTGGAATCTGACGATTATAGATAATATCCACATACTCGTAGTAGTACTCTAAAAATTCGTGACCCTTACCATCTAACAACATACGAAGACCTTTATCCAAAAACTCGGCAACATAAGTAGGAAGTTTCTTGGACTTAATGGTGTTACCTGTAAGTTTTACTTTTCCTGATTCTGTGAGAAGAGCGTAGTTCTTACGAGCCACATTGATTGTTGACGGCCAAACACCATCGGTATCGAGACCCATCTCACCTCTCATGAAGATATCGTTATATTCGGCAACATCAGCTTCGGTTCCGTAGTATGTCTTACCTTCTTTTACCAATCCGTTTAGACCTTTACCTACATAAGTATGTGACTCTCTTCCTGGTGGGGATGAGAAGTTGACACCATCCGTATCCATAACCAACGGCTTGTAACCACGAGACATAAACCACATAATCATCTGACGTAGGTATTGACGACCAGTACATGTAATCTGTTCACCCATATCCATATCACCCCATGGGAATACGTGTGGGGCAGACAATGAACCGAAGAATGCGTTGATAAAGATTTTAATTGGTAGTTGCTTACGGTTATACTGTGACGATAATTTCTTATCTGTTGATGAGTATTCTGCCGCGAGTTGTTTGTATTTGATACGTGTATCACGGAAATACTTCAACATACTCTTCATTGCCCCTGTAACATCACACTTAGGGAACACATCGTGAACCAACTGAATAGAGGGGTATAGAGACGAGTAGTCAAGTTTTAATACATCAGTGGAGTATCCCACCGCAAGAAGACGAGAAAGTCCACCAGTGAAGGGTCTTTTTTCTCCCTTTGCAGGAATTGCCAATCCATTCTTATATGACCACGACGCCATAATCATCTTCCATAGTGTTGCCGTACCCATAGTAGAAAGACGTTCGTAGGTGGTTGGTACCAACTTAGCAAGAAGGAAATTTGCTTGGTTATATTCTTCATCTACAATCATTGTTTCCCAAATATCGTCGTAGAGGTATCGTTCAATGATGTAGTTACCATTGACCTTCTCATAGTGACCAGGGAATCTTTCCATAAGGTTTTCAGTACCAGGTGCTCCAACTTCTTTGTAACCACCCGACTTTGGATTGAAGTAGTAGTCCTTATTGTCAAAATAGATTTTACCAATCTTGTCACCCTGAACATACACACGATTTTCCTTCTCAGCTCCAATAAATTGAGTGATATACTTAAGACCCCAACTCTTAATATCTGAGTTAATGGCTTGCGCTCTACGAACTGCGTGAGCAATATCTACCACATTGTAACCCCACATCTGCATCTGAACGTAGTCTTCCATTTCATTTGCAAGTTTAAGGATACCATCCTTTGTTCTGAACTGAACTTCAGGATTTAGTGTTTTGATAATCTTTTTCGGGTCCAAACCTAATATCTCCGCTCTACGAATCAAGAACGGAAAATCAAAGAATGCTGAGTTGTACCCACCGATAAGAGTCGGTTTAAGGTGATTGATAATATCAAAGAAACGGATGATTAGTTCTCTTTCTTCATCGGCATTTTCGGCAGAAATCACTTTCTCATAACCTTTGTTATCCTTCATTCCGATAAGGAATATCTGACTGTCCTCAGGTGAAAGACCTGTGGTCTCGATATCGAATACAAATCTATGAACCTCATCGTATTCATCAAAACCCTTAAATAGTCGTTTACCCTTCTGACAAAGGTATTGTTCTGTTGGTGGAAGAATCATAATGTCGTTGGAGTTATCTCTACCCCATGGGTCCAATCCTCCACCTTTGAAGAAGTTTACCAAATTTGAATATGTTTTGGTGGTCTTCACCAAATATTTTAATCCCTTTTCCATTCTCTCGTCACCATGAGTTTCTAATCTCTCAATGAGAATTCCGTGAGTGGACATAGCTTGTTTCTGTGCCGCCTTAGAACCACCATAGAATTTCTTACCATGAAGGTCTCCAACCCATGCAAATGGAATAAATGTGTCTGATTTAATTTGTTTGCCCTGAATAGGGTCTTGAATTACTTTGAATATTTTTCCTGAACGGTAGTCGTATTCTAACGCTACAATATACTTTTCAGGGTCCTCCCCTAATAGGAATTCTTCAATTACTTCTTGTGATACCATAATATTTTGTTTTCGTCTGAGACATTATACTCACATCGTAATGATGTGATTACTCTTTGACATTTATACTACGGAAATAATAAGAAGGAATCTTAATCTTGTCAAATGATATTGATGTAAAGATTTTCTCTGATTGGGGCGATTAGTTCACCCATTGAATTGATGATTGAAAACTCACCGATGAAACGACCTCTTCTTTTTGTATCCCTCAAAGACCACTTATAATATATGTAATATTCTTTTGGGGAGTCAGGATTTTCTTGTAACTTTTCTGTGATGAATGCATTATTCATTACAATCTTTGGAATACCTGTGGATTCTTCCTTCATAGAAAAACGGATGGTTGCATTGTCTAAGTCTGAGTCAAACAGTTTCCACGAATCTGTCCTTCCATCTCTTACAACACCCATCTTAAGGATTGGTAGTTCACTATTTTGTTTTATGAAGAATTCCATGTCTATAAATATCCATATAAAGAAAAACCCCTCCGAAGAGGGGTTTTATATTTTAAGTTATTATTTCTATAATGCTTGTGGTACAAAGTCGTAACTAATTGTGATGTTACTACTACCGAGTGTGAATGACTGAGAATCACTTGGTGGTGTAAATCCACTGTTTGCCGAGATTGAAGATACGCTCTGTCCTGTGACACTTCCCACACCTTGAGTTTCTCCATAAATCTGACATCCTGAACCCAATACCCCTTGACTCTCAATGTAGTAAAGGATTGTATCACCTGGATATGCTTGGATTGATTGTGAGGAGTCATTACCATTACCCAATGCCGTGTATGATGACTGAAGGGTTCCGTTCACGTATACATTAGCAAAACCTCTTGCACATGTCGCACTTGTGTAGTTAATACTTATCGTCACCGGTGATAAGGACTGTGAAGGTGTTGGTGTTGGTGTCTTAGTTGGTGTACGTGTTGGTGTAGACGTTCTCGTAGGTGTTGGTGTTCTTGTTGGAGAAACTGGTGGTGGTGTGTTTGTTGGTGTTCTCGTCGGTGTCGGTGATGGTGTTGGTGTTGGTAATGCACAGAATGAACATGTAGGTCCAACAACATCAATTTCGTAAGTGGCTGGTTCAGGACTTTCATCTAAACCGATAATCTGCCAACAAGCAGGTGCATCACCACCCTTGGATGTTATTGAACAGTATTCACCAATACTTGGTACTGATGGGAATCCTGAAACTAACGTTGCTGAGGCTTGAGTACCACCAGGGGTACAGTTACCGTCAAAGTAAGTTATTTCTTGAATTATAAATTTATATTCAACACATGGATATGCTTGTTCACAAATAGAACATCTTGCAAATAATGGGTCTGTAGTTGTCCATGGTTGTCCTCCGTCAGCTAAGAAGTCTCCATCTTTATTACCTAAGTCTGTAACGCTACCTTCGTATGATGGACCAATAAATCCGATACAACCATCAATAAAGTTTGTTTGATTTTCTAAGTATAATGATGGGTTACCCTCTTCCATAGCATTCATAATAGCATCCCACTCAGCACCGGTCAAGTAGATTCTATAAACATGCGAGTCACAACAAGCTGAGAAGTACATTGGGAGGTACACCGTTGAAGGTGTCACCGATGGCGTTACTGAAGGTGTTACCGACGTAGATGGTGTTGGTGTCACCGCTGGTGTACTCGATGGTGTTACCGTGTTAGTCGGTGTTGATGTTTGTGTAGGTTGTGGTGTCGATGTGGCTTGTGCTGTTGGTGTTACTGATGATGTAGGTGTCACAGGTGGTGTACCCGTTGGTGATGGTGTTATTGTTGCTTGTGGCGTATTAGAAGGTGTTACTGACGATGTCGGAGTAACACTTGCAGTTGGAGTAACAGACGCAGTAGGTGTTACAGATGCAGTAGGAGTATTAGTCGGTGTCTTCGTTGGTGACGGAGTCACTGAAGATGTTGGAGTCACAGATGCAGTTGGAGTTACAGATGCCGTAGGTGTTACCGATGCAGTAGGAGTAACTGTCGCAGTTCTCGTTGGTGACGGAGTCACTGAAGATGTTGGAGTCACAGATGCAGTTGGAGTTACAGTTCTTGTAGGTGTGTTAGTCGGTGTAACTGATTGAGTCGGTGTATTTGTTGGAGTTCTTGACAACGATACTGTTGGTGTCACCGAACTTGTTTGTGTATTTGTTGGAGTAACCGTAGGTGTTACTGATGAAGTTACGGATGGAGTTGGTGTACTTGTTGGTGTCTTTGTTGGTGTTACCGTAGGAGTAACTGATGAAGTTACCGTTGGCGTAATAGTAGCTGTCGGTGTCAACGTAGCCTGAGGTGTGGTTGACGGAGTTACTGACTGAGTTGGAGTATTTGTTGGTGTAGATGTTGCTGTATTTGTAGGTGTGTTTGTTGGACTTACCGAAATAGATGGTGTCACTGTAGATGTAGTTGTCGGTGTAAACGATACTGTTGGTGTTGGAGTTTGAGATACTCCAGGTGTATCCGACACTGTTGGTGAAGGAGTATTTGTTGGTGTAAATGATATTGTTGGGGTTACTGACGCAGTTGGTGTTACCGTTGAAGTCGCAGTTTTTGTTGGGGTCGGAGTACTTGTTGAAGTTGATTGTGGAGTGGCCGTTGGTGTAGGTGTTGAAGTTGACTCCGGTGTTTGTGTTGGAGTAACAGTTGATGTAACTGTCGATGTTGGAGTTGGAGTTGAAGTACCTCCAGGTGTTTGAGTTGGAGTACTTGTTGATGTTGCCTGTGGTGTTGACGAAGGTGTTACCGAGCTCGTTGGAGTCGGAGTAGAAGTACCTTCTGGCGTTTGTGTTGGAGTCACAGGTGGAGTTGACGTTGCTGTTACTGATGCAGTTGGAGTTGGAGTAGAACTTGAACCTGGTGTTTTTGAAACTGATACCGATGGGGTTACTGTTGGTGTTACCGTAGCAGTCACTGACTGAGTTGGAGTGTTTGTCGGTGTAGACTGTGGTGTTGATGATGCAGTTACCGATGCTGTTGGAGTTGGTGTTGAAGTACCACCTGGAGTTCCTGTCGGTGTACTCGTGGCTGTTGCCTCTGGTGTTACTGATACACTCGCAGTTACTGATGGTGTTGGAGTAGCAGTACCACCTGGTGTTTGAGTTGGGGTGTTAGTCGGAGTAGATGTTGCAGTATTAGATGGTGTAACTGAACTACTTGGCGTATTTGTTGGAGTAACATCAGGAGTTGTAGAAATAGTTGGTGTTGGTGTTGCACTTGCACCTGGTGTATCAGATACTGAAACTGTTGGCGTCGGAGAAGATGTGATACTTGGAGTTGGGGTAACCGCTGCGGTGCCTGTAGGTGTTGGTGTAGAAGTAGTCTGAGGTGTTGATGTTGGTGTAGAGGTTATTGTTGAAGTAATCGTTGCGGTTGGTGTTGAAGTTCCAACTGGTGTACCCGTTGGTGTACTTGTTGATGTTGCAACTGGAGTACCTGTTGGTGTAGATGTAATCGTGACTGTTGGTGTTGAAGTAACAGAAGCAGTCACCGTGGCTGTTGGTGTACTCGTTGATTGAGGTGTTGATGTTGGTGTTCTTGATAAAGAAACTGTAGGTGTAACCGATTGAGTAGGTGTTGGTGTGGATGTTGCAGTTGTTGATGGTGTTACAGTGACAGTAGCCTGAGGTGTAGAAGACGGTGTAACCGATGCGGTAACACTTGGTGTTATAGTGACCGTAGGTGTCGGTGTCTGTGTTTGTGTAGGAGTAGGTGTTGGGTGGTCAATTACATAAACGTAAGTGGCTTCATAAGTTTGTGCTGAGATAGTGTAAGTACCGTAGAAATAGTCGGTAGTCAAATCGGCAGGAAGGGTAACCACACCAAAGTCCGTTACTGTCGAACCTGTGTCCGCAGTAAATGTGATGTGTACCGTTTCACCACTTAAATTATCACTTGTAAACCTAATCCCGTTTGCCATCTATAATAAATACCTTAATACCTCAATTAATTACCAATTAGAATCTAAAAAAATTCTTTTCCACGAATTTGTATCTATACAAACATACATATGTGTTTCATCAAAGACAACATCACCTTTCTTACCTTCTGAATTTGAAGATGAAGGGATTAAAATATTTTTGATTTCCATACTGTCATCAATGTTGGTTTCACTTAAGGTTTGGTCACCTACATGAATGGAGTTACTACTCAAGTACAAGTCTCTGAATTTATACTCAGCAGAACCTAAGTCATATTGACTATTCACTGTAGGAATGATATGACCAGTCAAATTAAACTGTGAACCATCTGCTTGTAATTCTGTGGAACCTGATATGATTTTATTGAATAACTCACCATAAGTTATTTTTTTGGCGTTAGTACCATCGTGAATGATAATTAAATCAGTACTTTGTGGGGTACCTGTAAACGATGTAAGTTGTTCTATTGTTAAGTTTGCCATTTCTTTTTTATTTTATAAATAGTTTTTATCCTATTAATGTCACAGTCACATAACCGTTACCATTATTATATGAACCTAAATCAGTGATTGGTAATCCGTTGAAATCAGGTTCCGAATTATATTGCCCATCAGTGGTAGCGACATCGGTGGCGTTACTATTGATGAAAGAACCACCTCCACCACCACCATCTGCACGAGGGTTAGCGTTACGGTATGAACCACCACCTCCGGTGTATCCGCCACCACCTCCACCACAAATAGGGGAACCACCGCCGGCACCACCAAATCCACCGTCTGAACTTTGTTGGTATTGTGTTGAACGACCTCCACCTAATAGGTTAGTGTTAAATCCATTACCTCCACCACCGTCAAACGTTGTTGGGTTGTTTGATATAGTACCGTCACCATTTTCACCACCACTCAAGAAACCACCACCGGCACCTGAATCATATGAATTAGCAGAAGTTGTAGTTCCATTTGTATGTGATTCCCCACCATTACCTACTGAACCTGCAGGTGCTCCGAATACCGATGTAGTACCACTTACATTTGTTACCGCATCTAAACCGTTATATAGTGTTCCTGATTCTGAACCTGAATAGGCGCCGTCACCACCACCTCCACCGGCAACAAATAAAGCAGTCCCACTCAACGCAACAAATGAACCACCACCTCCACCGGCACCATTAAATGAAGTCACACTAACGACAGGTGCTCCTGTTTGTCCAACAGCAATTGTTACAACTTCACCACGTGTCAAATTATATCTACCTCTAACAATTACCCCTCTACCACCTGCAGATGATGATGGATATGTTACCGAGGCCGCTTGTGCACCCGCTACTTCAAATTCGTAAGTACCTGTTTGAGGTACCGTCCAAAGTTGATAACCTTGAGTTACGACATTTAAGAAGTTGGTATCTTGAGTCCAAGGTTCTGAGTTATATTCTGTCTGTAATTGTTCTAATGTTGGACCTGTTCTACCGTTTGTTACTCCACCAGTATTGAAAGTAAACGTACTAAATGAATATAAATTAGTTGGGGTCGTTGTTGGTGTTGGACTATATGTTGGTGTCACCGTATTAGATGGTGTGATAGATGCAGTTACTGTTTGTGTCGGTGTAACTGCTGGTGTATCAGATATTGTAGGGGTTACTGTCTGTGTAGGTGTTGGAGTCGGTGTTGGTGGTATATAACTTGGTGACGTGGAATTGTAATTAGTTAAAATTTGAGTGCCGGTTAATGCAGTATTATACAACCTAATAACTCCATATTCTCCCCTGAAATTACCTGTATTGTCAGCACCTGGATTTTCTTGACCGAAGAATATGTAATTATCATTTCCACTTGAAGTGTATGAAACACCCGTTTGAGAATCATTTAATACACCATCGATATAAATGCTCTGTGTTTGATTAGTGTGGTCCCAAACCAATACTACTTGATACCATTGTCCTTGAACAAAAGGATTTGTTGAGTATAAGTAATTATTCTGCCATATCTTACCCCTGAATCTACCAGCCTCTGCTGCGATTGGTGGCATGTTCCAATTCGTTTGAGGATTAGACTCTGACATTGACATGATGTTACCATCAGAATCGTCAGGATTTACCCACAACTCATATGTAAATGATTGTGTTGCAGTACCAGTACCCGCCACTCTACTAAGTAATATATAATCGTCTACACCATCAGTTACAATTGATTTGTCTGTCGAGTTGTAAGTTGGCCCATTTACCAATGTACCATTATAGTTACCTTGTAAATCTACCCAATTTGTTCCCGTACCGGCATATGACGAAGTATTACGGGCATCTAAATTAACAAGTAAATTAGATGTAATAATATTATTCGGTGTAGAAGACGGAGTTACTGTTTGAGTATTTGTCGGAGTTGGTGTACTTGTTTTTGTTACCGATGGTGTAACCGTCGGAGTTGGCGAAGAAGATGGTGTTACTGTAGTAGTAACCGTTGGAGTAACCGCAGGTGTTGATGACGGAGTTACTGTCGCAGTAGCAGTTGGTGTCGGTGAAGGTACAGGACCCGTAGACATCACCAAGAAGTCTGTATCGTCAGTTACAATATAATTACCTAAATCGTCCACCAATAAGTTTTGTTGTACCGGTGTGTTAGAAGGTGTTGGTGTTACAGAAGCAGTTGGTGTGTTTGTAGGAGTTTCAGCTATCGGTGTTGCAGTAATATCCATTGTCGGTGCTGGTGTATCTGTTGGTGTGATAGATTGTGTAATTGTCGGTGTAACTGTTGATTGAGGTGTTGATGTTGGAGTAACAGACTGAGTAACCGTCGGAGTTACCGATGCCGTCACTGATGCAGTTGGAGTAACTGTTGATGTGTTCGTTGGCGTATTTGTTGGTGTAGAACCTGGTGTACTACTTGGAGTTACTGAAGAAGTCGGTGTAACCGTATTCGTTACGCTTGGCGTTACAGAAGAAGTCACTGATGGAGTTGGTGTACTCGTCGCAGTATTAGAAGGGGTAACAGACGGAGTTACCGATAATGTGATTGACGGTGTAGGTGTATTGGTATTTGTTACAGTAGGTGTAACCGAAGAAGTAACCGATGGTGTTACAGTATTCGTAGGAGTATTAGAAGGTGTTAAGGTCTGAGTCACAGATGCCGTTACAGTCTGAGTAGGTGTATTTGTATTCGTAACCGTCGGTGTTACCGTACTTGTCACTGAAGGAGTTACTGTATTCGTAGGAGTATTAGATGGAGTTAATGTCTGAGTAACAGATGGACTCACAGTTTGTGTTGGAGTATTCGTAGGAGTTACCGTTGCAGTTCTTGTTGGTGTAGCCGTTGGTGTTACACTACTTGTCGGAGTGACAGAGGCTGTAATTGTTGGGGTCACCGTAGATGTTGGTGTTGAAGTCGGACTTGAAGGTGGTGTAACAGATACAGATACCGTCGGAGTTACCGAAGCAGTATTAGTAGGTGTCATCGTCAATGTCTGAGTAGGTGTAGATGTCAATGTTTGGGTTGGTGTTGATGTTGGAGTTGCCGACGGACTAACAGTCTGAGTTGGTGTATTTGTATTTGTAACCGTCGGTGTTACCGTGCTGGTGACAGAAGGAGTGACTGTTGATGTTGGCGTATTTGTAGGAGTCACAGATGAAGTAACAGAGGCAGTCACTGTCTGAGTCGGAGTATTAGTATTTGTAACTGTTGGAGTCACTGTACTCGTTACTGATGGTGTGATAGATTGTGTTGGAGTATTTGTTGGGGTTACTGATGAAGTGACAGATGCAGTCACCGTCTGAGTAGGGGTGTTAGTGTTAGTAACTGTTGGTGTAACCGTACTCGTCACAGAAGGGGTTACAGATTGTGTTGGTGTGTTCGTAGGTGTCAATGTTTGAGTAACAGATGCGGTTACAGTCTGAGTTGGAGTATTCGTATTTGTGACCGTCGGAGTCACAGAAGATGTTACAGATGGAGTCAAACTTGGACTCACAGAAACCGATGGAGTAACACTAACAGAAACTGTAGGTGTTGGAGTATTTGTGGCTGTTTTAGATATGGTAACAGTAGGTTGTGGTGTGTTAGTGACTGACGGTGTAACAGATACTGAAGGGGTAATAGTAGGTGTCGCACTACCAACAGGAGTCGCGGTAATATCATTTGTAGGGGCTGGAGTGTCTGTTGGTGTTATAGAAGCAGTAATGGTCGGAGTTATTGTTGGGGTGACAGTACCTACAGGTGTTGCTGTCAAATCATTAGTTGGAGCTGGCGTATCTGTTGGTTGTGGTGTGTTAGTGACTGACGGTGTAACAGATACTGAAGGGGTGATAGTAGGTGTCGCACTACCAACAGGAGTCGCGGTAATATCATTTGTAGGGGCTGGAGTGTCTGTTGGTGTTATAGATGCAGTAATGGTCGGAGTTATTGTTGGGGTGACAGTACCTACAGGTGTTGCTGTCAAATCATTAGTTGGAGCTGGCGTATCTGTTGGTTGTGGTGTGTTAGTAACTGAAGGAGTAACTGTTTGTGTAATTGTTGGTGTACTCGTGATTGTTTGAGTAGGAGTAACAGTTGAAGTTACCGAAACTGAAGGAGTAACAGTGTTGGTTTGAGTCACCGATGGACTTATAGTTTGAGTTGGAGTTGATGTAACACCAGCAGTACTTGTTGGTGTCGAAGTGACAGTTACTGTTGCAGTCGGTGTTATTGTTGGAGTAACAGAAGGTGTCTTACTTACCGATATAGTTGGAGTACTCGTCAATGTTTGAGTAACTGACGGTGTTGGGGTATTTGAAGCCAACGGAGTTGTAGTAGGTGTAGGTGTCGGACTTGATGTTGGTGTTGGTGTTAATGTGGTTTCAAACTCAAACTTAGGTTCAACCACAAATCTAAAGTCAGGTGACACTGTTGTAGTAGAAACTGAGATATCTTTGTAGAAACTTTCACCAGTGACTAAATTATAATTTCTGTTGACTCTTGAACTGTAGGTACCGACTCTTTGTCCTTTTTCTATGATTACTAATATGTTATTGACAATATTGTTACCGTCAGACATTACTATGGTGTTAGTGAATGAAATTTCAACTTGAGTATCAACAGGTAATTCCGCAGTTGCAGTATACAATGAAACGACAGAACCACTTGTGTAATCGGCAGTTAGAGAAATGAAGTTTGTTCTCTTGTTTCTTCTACAACACATTTCTGAGTCTGCGAAGGATTCTGCAATTGTAATAAAAATTTGATTTTCTAAAGGAATTCTATAAGTACCTTCACTATTTGTTACAGTAAAAAATCCACTAAACCTACCAATCTTTTTTGTAAACTTTTTAGAGAATTGATACGAAACAACATAACCTGACCCATCACCCTTTTCTTTTACTGTTGCAGGAGAATTGGCGATTCTGTACATCCCCGTCTCAACATCATACATTGAGAAGGTTACCGTTGAAGCAGAAATAAGAGAATCGAGTTGGTTATACCCGTTCCTTGATTCTTTAATAACCTCAACTTGTAGCTTTGGTAATGTACTATTCTTTTTTATAAAAAACTCCACAGTCTATAAATACTCTTTTCTATATTGATTATTGGGTACAAACTACAAAGCTTTCATATCTTGTTACCACACCATTTGAGTCGGTCTCAATAATGTACTCCGTATCCCCATCAGTCCATAAATTGTTTGACGGGTACCTACTATTAGTTACCATACATTGACTAAGACCTGTGGTACCAATAAATTGAGTACCAACAGATATAGTTGTTCCATAATACGTTTTAGTTTGATAGCTGGCTGATACCGCATCACAAGTAGCATCTGTTAATTGACTTAAACTCTTACCACACCAATCAATTGAACCCATACCTAAACTATAGTTGTAACTTATAGTTATCTGACTAATAGGTGTGGTCGGTGTTGGGGTAGGTGTTTTTGTTTGCGTTATTGTTGGGGTTGGTGTCTGAGTGGTGGTACAATTATTCATTTGTTGGTACGTAATTACATACCCATCATTATCTGTCTGTACGAACCAATAATCACTACCAACAGGCGTAGGTCCTTGTTGTACTTGATAAATTAAAATTGAATTCTGTACTAAATTATTATCGGTAAATCTACGTACTTGTGAACCCACCTGTAATGATAATGTATTAATCTTATGTAATGAACCACCAAATGTGTAATCACTCGGGTCATTTACAAACAGACAAATAGAAGAATTAACTGTGGTTATATCCCCCATACTTGTAAACCCTGAAGACGAACCACCATTACGTCTTATTGAAGTACTTAAACTAATAACCGTCTCAATAGGTTGGGATTCAGTCGGTGTCTGTGTTGGTGTATAAGTTTGTGTCTGTGTGATTGTAGGTGTCTGAGTCACTGTAGGTGATTGTGTTTGTGTTATTGTTGGAGTTTGAGTTACGGTAGGTGTTTGTGTTGGTGTTGTAGTAATTGTTTGAGTTAAAGTTGGTGTTACTGATAAGGTTGGGGTCACTGAGGGAGTCACAGATATTGATGGGGTAACAGAAGGTGTTGGTGATGGACTTGCAGGTAAAACATTGAAGTATGCTTCACAGTCAATATCAACAACATTGAACCCGAAACTACATGCAATATCATTGGCAATGAAGTCAAAGTCACAACTTTCCAAATCAACATTGAAATCAAAGTAACACTGAGTAAGTATTTCCAAACAGTTTGGACACCAGAAATCAAACAAATTATAAACATCTCTTTCGATTCTAAAATTGTGTTGGACTTGAGGAGAACTTAACGGCTCAGTGTAGAATCTCATCTTTGAGATACCACCCATAAATGTTCCACCGAACGCAGGTTCCATTTCTATATTTGTCTGTAACTCATTCATCGAAGTTGCAGATAGTGTCTCATTTGGCATACATTCAGGGTCTTGAATATACGGACCATCAAATGCCGTACACCCTGAAGGAATTAAACTTTCTCTCAAACCTTGTGTACCACCACCCCATGAGATTGTATAAGGTACACCGATTTGTTTTTCCTTTTCTGTGTTTAATTCATGAGGTATAATTTCTTCAAAATCTTCGATGACCATGAAAAGGTAACCATTCACATATAATTTTAACACCCCTCTACGGTCATCAACTTGATTCAACCATTTCTGTGTCCATTGAATCTCTGATACTTTCAAATCGTTCAAACCACCTGGTTGAATAAGGTTAGTGGAAACTCCATAAGTAGTGGCCGTATAAACCTCCTTACGGATATCTCCTAACCCACCGACATTCAATAAATCACAATCCTCAAGATATTTGTATCTTTCGAATACTGCGGATAACATTACCCATCTTTCCAAGGTTCTTTCAGACTCACTGATAGGGTATCCACAAACATCATAGATACCAGCAGTTGAACATATCTCGTTGATACAATACCCTGATGTATATGTTAAACCAGTCGTTTCACATGTTCCTGTGGTAACACAATCACCAGTGTACTTGATGTACTTAACACATAGTTTTGGGTTTTTAGGGTCACCACTTAATCTCAATGACATCCCATTAGACAGAATATCAAAACGAGGGTCTTCAGTTTCCCCTGTCCATTTTACATCACAACCTCTACATTGTAGTCCATTATTACGGGTGACAGTCGTTGCGGTTGTCGGATAAATTTTGAAACAATTAGATGACGTAACACCTGTATCTGCACATTTACAAGTCTTAAAACAGTTGGTTAATCCACTCGTTACTCTTTTATACTCCTCAACTGTGGCACCACTAATAGTCACACCGAAGTCACATGAAAAATCATTGTAGGTTTCAACTGAACCACTGGCAGGGTGATAAAATTTGTTTTCGGCTCTTGCACCAAAGAAGAAGAATGTACCCGCGTTGTTAGGATACACATCATTGAGGTATTGTTGACGGTCCATCAAAGTATACTCATCAACCTGACGTGGTTTGATAAGTGTTTCCATCGTCCAACCCTTATTTACTCTTTCAGGAAAAATTTCATAATCGTAACCATGTAATTTATAAAAACCTTGGAAGAATCCACCATATAATTCTTGGTGATATCCAACAGCACTATCAGTTTTGTTTACGATATTATATACTGTCTCACCTGTGTTACCTGAAAATCTATGATTAGGTTGGTTTGTGAATGACCCCACAGGGTGTAGTTTCATCCTTCTATCATGGTATAGTGGGTCGTGTGTTTTTCCTGAGAAAACACCCATTGAATAGTATAGGGTATTACCTGTAATTTTGTCAAACATACCCACATCAATCATGGTAAGTCCAGCGTCACATAAACCTGTGAATCCTGTGTAACAACTCAAGTCTTCATTATTGGGGTTGTAGTAGTTTGTAGAGGTAAAAGTATTACCTGTATTAGGTAATCCCCAATACAAATTTGGCTGTGTTGTAGTACCTGTATTTGTTAGGTCAAAATTGATTGGAAGACGGTTACCATCGTCAATACCAATAACCTTTTTTGAAAAGATTACTTCGTCGTCATAATCACGTTCGTCAGATGCCAAAGTAATATCAAAATACTCGCTTGTATCTAATCTCACCTTGAACCTTTTGAAATTATAATTATTGATGTTCTGACCTGCCATTCCCTTTTTTATGATAAATACTTTCTTTGTTGTATTTATAGTAAAAATGAATATGATTAAGTCTAACAACTTCAGAAAAGAATCCGCAGCCTTATCGAAGGCTAAAGAAATAGGTTGTGAGGGCACTCACAAATACGATGGTGGTTTTATGCCTTGTAAATCTCACGAAGAGTGGGAAGAACTAACGTCAAAAACTGAAGGAGAGATTGATGAATTGGTTGATTTTGACGGAACGATGAACAGTTCTAAAATTCCAATTATTGACCCTCATGTTTCACCGAAAAAAACAACTGACCAAACCGTTGCTGCTACGAGAACGGCACAAGACCCATATGCCTTAGGTTTCAGAAGATATGTTGGTGAAGAAGATATGTCAGGTGCTTTCGGTTGGGAAGAGACTGAAAACATGGGATTTGAAGATACCATCAAATATTTGGAAGATAAGTTAGGTGTAGACAATGCTGAAGAAAGAGCAGAAGAAATGGGTAAGGATGAAAAATTAGAAAAGAATAAATTACCTGGTTCATTCACAAGACAGAGACTTTATGAAAAAGAAAGAGTCTTTACCAAAGAACAAATCATGAAAATGAGAGAAGATTTATTGGTTGATAAGGACGCAGATAACGATATTAGACCTTCAGATGAAACGGTATCAAGTATTATACTAAGAAACATCAAAGCACTGAAAAAACTTGCGGGTAAAGAAGGTATCAGCATGAAACAACTACAAAGACTATTAAAAGATGAATAAAAATCTTTACGATAGAAAAGCCAAATTACCCAAATCATTACTAAAACATTTGGAAGAATGTGGAGGGATGGTTGAGGCAGATTCAAATACCGAAGGTTTCAATAGAAACCAAGAGTTAAGAGAATCAGGTGTGGCTACTTACCAACAAATCAAAAGAATTAAAAATTGGTTTGATTCTTTTGAAGGTAATAAAGAAGACGCACCTTTTATACTTAATGGTGGTGAAAGGATGCAAAAATGGTGTAACCACGTATTAGACCATTGGAGAGCTGTTGACCACGGAGGTAAGAAAAGAAAAATGGACGGTGGTATGGAAAACCAGTTTATTGATAGTCACGATAAAGATGGTATTACAATGAACCCACACGACAAACATGAAAAAGGAATAAACAAATTCGATACTTCAATACAAGAAAGTATCACTAAAAGATTCAAAAGACTAATTTAAGATGGCTGAACAAAATGACAAATTAGACTTCTCACAACCAAAGAATACTTTGAGTGAGATTGCTGAGAGAGAAAGAGCAAGACTTTTCCCTCGTAATGACTATTCACCCGTTTCTGACAAATATTCTGCAGAACATCCAAATGCAACTGCAGATGGTGACGCTGAAGGTAGAGGGACAGGGTCATTCTTAGATGTTCATAATTTCGGTGCTGGTACAAGTTTAGATATCAACGAAAGAAATGACGACATCAAAGTGAATAAGTATAACTACAAAAACGGATACAAAGTAGAAGAATAATGAAACTACAAGAAACCCTTAGAAGTGTTCTATTGGAAGTCGCATCAATGGATGATGTCCAAAGAGCAATCAAACAAAAACAAGTTGTTACCGTATTTTACGACGGTGATGAGCCAGGTGGTCGTGGTATTAGAACGATTGAACCTGTGTGTTTGGGTTTCTCAAAAGCAGGAAATAGAGTATTAAGAGCGTGGGACATGGAAGGTGCTTCCCACACCGCCACAACAGGGGAACAACCCTTACCAGGATGGAGATTATTTAGGTTAGATAAGGTAATGACCTTCAAACCTACAGGTGATAACTTTACAACTCCACGACCTGGCTATAACTTTAATGGTGATAAGAGCATGACAAGAGTCATAATCAACGCACAATTTAATACAGA
>Ga0181570_10000366_pt1 | contig 43160 bp, 34 predicted proteins | sample 101ome_18_FD_148667 | JGI IMG/M metagenome (GOLD analysis project Ga0181570, IMG submission 148667) | Coastal salt marsh microbial communities from the Groves Creek Marsh, Skidaway Island, Georgia - 101406AT metaG (spades assembly) | ecosystem: Environmental > Aquatic > Marine > Intertidal zone...
ATCGAGGCGGGGGACTCGACCGACCGACTGGGCGGTGTTGGTGACGGTGGTCAAAAGCGGAAGGAAGGAATATGGACCGTCAACAGAAGAGCCGAACGCGAACGAACGGACGCGGTGCCGACGACGGATGGGGACGACGAAGGACGACGACGACGACGACGACGACGACGGGGGGTTACAGACCCTCGGGACGGGCGACGTCGCTCGGGATTCGACGCTCGGCGGGGACGGCGGTGATGGAGGAGGACGAGGACGAGGCGGGCGACGACGACGGGCCAAAAATACAACGGCGTCGGGGCGGAAGGGAGACGGATGACGGTGGTGGCGACGGGGGAGGGCGGTTGGCGACGCGACGAAAACGCGGTGGTGATGATAAGGATTCTCGAGGGGTTTCGGTCGTCGACGGTGGGGAGATGGCGCGAAGACCGGTGCGATCGATCGTTGGACGCGCGCCGAGTCGGTTGGCGTCGCGGGGTCCGACGAGACGCGCGGGGTCGGGATCGACGGCGGTAACGACGACGATAAACCGACGGGATTCGTCGGAGAAACGAACGGGTCATAATTATGGTCGTTCCGCGCCGATGTTGACGTCGACGACGACGCCTGCGTACGAGATGACCCTGGCGAGAGAGATGGACGCGGGCGACGCCGAATCGCTCGATTGCGCCGTGACGCGCGCGTATCGAGGTTTAGTTTCCGATTACCCCCGGGCCGAACGCACGCTTCGCATGATTCAGAGGTATCAAGAGGATAGATTGAAGCGTTTACTCTGTTATGAGCGCGACGCGGACGCTTTACAAGAGGAACGCGATGCTTTAAAGTCAGCGTACGAGCTCGTCGTGTGCGAACGCGACGAAGCCAATTCCATCAGAGAGCGCGCGCGAAACGCCGAGAGCGACGCCAATCGACGACTCAAGGCGATCAAGATTCAATACGACAAGGCCAAGGAAGAGTCAAAGAGATTGGCTGTGATCATTTCAAAGGTGCACGCCGGGGAGATTTCCGTGGATGAGCTCGGAGAAGTCGCTCGCGCCGCGCTCGGTTGACTCGACTGAACCGACTGACCGACTCGTCGACCCTCACTCTTCACCTCGCACACGTCACCGCGCGTGTGAACCCACCGACGTTTACACCGAACGATTCGATGAGTCTCACCAACGCCGCCGCGTCGGTACTACCGATCGTCGCGCGCGCGTCGACGACGCGGACGAAACGCTCGAGCGTCGTTCGTCGTCGCTCGAGCGTGCTCGCGCGCGCCGCATCCGCTGAACGCGTCGAGAAAATCCGCGCCACCGGTCTCTCCTTGGACGTCTTTGACGGCGCGGAGATTGAGCGCGGTGTCGCGGCGATGCGATCGATCGATCCCGACGCGTTCGCGTCCGCCCCGGACTGGTTGCTCGCGTGGTTTCTGCGCGATCGAAAGCTCGACGCGGATAAGGCGAGCGACAAGGCAAAAAAGTATCTCGAGTGGCGCGCGAACGAGGGGTACGACGACCTCGATACCCCGGCGGTGGCGGAAGAGGCGGCGACGAAAAAGGCGGTTTTGCTGGAAGAGCGCGACGTGTGCGGAAGACCCGTCGTATACGTGACGCTGACGCGTCACGAGGTGGAAACGCGCGAGCTCGAGCGCACGTGTAAGCTATGCGTCAAGCTCGTCGATGAAGCGCTCGAGCGATTGCGCGCCGAGGGTGAGGGGGCGAACGAGACCATCATGTGTGTCTTCGATCTCAGAGGGTTTACGATGAAAAATGCGGATATCGATTTCGTCAAGTTTTTCATAAAGTGCATCTTTGACTACTTTCCAAAGCGCATTTCGCAGGTGCTGTTGATTGAACCCCCGTGGGTGTTCACGCCGGTTTGGCAGATCATCAAGCCTCTCATGGGAAAATATGCAGCTTTGGTCAAGCAAGTCAAGGCGAAGGAGGCCAAGGAGTTTTTCGCCGACGAGAGCACTTTGTTTTAAAACGCACCACCCGGTATCATAAATATATAATTTGGCGTCGCGCGCAAGAGCGGATGGATGGCAATAGTTTGTTCGTTTACGAGGTTTCCCTCTTCTCAACTCACGCCGTTGTAAGTATTACAAGTCAAAGACACAATTATTACGAAATCGATCCGTCCGTCGTTTGCGGCAAACGTTGTTTTCCCCCCCTACAAGAGTCTCAACTTTTCCGCGACGCCGCTCTTCTGCGCGAGCGCCTTTAACGCCGCCGCGCTCGCGCGATACGCCGATTTCGCCGCCGCAGAATCCCCGTTCGCACACGCGTCACGCAGTTTACCCACGCTCGACGTGAACTCGCGCCCATCCGCGCCCAATTCCTTCGCCGCGGATTCAACCTCGCCCGTCCAATCCCCGGAGAGTTCCGAAGCCGCCTCCGCCAGGTTACCGCTCGAAATCTGCCCACCGCTCTTCGAAAGCTTATACACAGCCAGTTGAATCTTCGCCGTCGTCGCGTCTTGCTTCAACCCAGTCTCGTTGACGTACTTCCCTTGCTTTGCAACCTCGCTTTGGATTCGGTTCGCTCGGTTTTCGCGCGCCTTGGCTAAAAACGCCTCGTCGTCGTCGTCGTTCGCCGGGATGAGCGCGCGCGCCGGTCGCGTCGTCACCGCGATCGCGCCCGCGGCCGCGGCCGCGGCTTTACGCACGAACGATCGTCGGTCCATCGTCACCGGCGGTTCGCGCGCGGCGTCACCGCCGGCGCGGGCGACGATCGTCGAGCGGCTTCTTCGGGTGACACCACAGTTGATCTTCGTCGACAGCGTCGCGCGCGTCGTCGCCTTGGTCGTCATCATCATCGCGTTCGTCGGGGTGAATAAATAGATGGGTGTCGTCGTCGTCTCTCAAGAGCGCGCGCGCGTGCGTGCGTCCGTCCGTGCGTCCGTCCGTGCGTTCGCGAGTGACGCCTCGGGTCGTCGTCGTCAGGTTTTGACCACGTCATCACTCGAGATGTATCGGGATGTACATCCTATTCATATTGTAGTGTGTATTACTCTATCTTATCGTACTACCTTCATATTGTAGTGTGTATTACTCTATCTTTGGCCTTGAAATTTTAAAGGGATGTGTGCGTTTTCTCGTCGCGACGCGCGTGCGAGCGTTACTCGCTTCACACCTCGACGCGCGCGACGGACGACGACGGTGGAGGACGACGGTGGAGGACGACGGCGGCGCGCGATGAATGACCCCTTACCCTTTGACATGTCCGGGGGTAACCCCGGGGCATCGCGCGGATCCGGCGCGATGGAAGACGGTGGGGCGAACTCCATGGCGAGAGAACTCGAAGCGTTTTGTAGAGCGCCAGAAAACGCCAAAGCGCTGGCGAAACACCAGCGAGAGGAACTGCGAAAAATGGACCGGGTGCAGCACCGGTGCGATGCGATGGATTTTCGAGACGCGGTGCTGAGCGCGGACGAAGAGGCGCAGCGGTGCGTGGCGCCGTTTTTGAGAACGAGGGTGCTGCGAAACATGGTGTCGACGTTTAGACGCGACGAGAGAGGAGATTTTGGAAAGTGGGCGACGAATCCTTTGGTGTTGGAGATGCTCGGGAAGATGCAGAAGGATATCGATGAGGGAAGACGGTCGGAGGAGGAAGTGGAGGAGCTCATCGTGCGGTATTTGCAGGATCCGAAGAATCCTGGACACGAGGAATTCACTCGGGCGACGACGCGACAAGCGGTGCTGGAGACTAAGGATTTGGTCGGCGCACTCAACGAACAAGTCGAGCTTCGATGCCGAGGAAACACGCACTACGCCAATAAAGAGTTTGAAGAAGCGTATAATTGTTACGAGCGCGGACTGAGCATCATGAATCTCGTCAAGGCGGTGCACGCGTCGGATGCAGAGGAGATTAAAAAGAACAAGCTCGCCTGTCTCATGAATCTCGGCGCTGTCTGCATGGCGATGAAACACTTTGGCGAAGCCGTCGAGCACCTCGACGAGGCCGAGAAGCTCCTCCCGAACGACCCTCGACTTTTATGTCGTCGCGGTCGCGCTCAAGTCGGTCGAGGGCATTACAAGCTCGCCAAGGCGGATTTCACGCGGGTTTTACAAATCGATCCGCTCGACGCCGAAGCGCACACCGAAATGTCCAGATTACGCGTAGAGGTGCTTCGCGACCGCGCGCGCGTGAAAAAGCTCTCCAAAAGCATCTTTGCCGCCTAGTTATTAATGTTACACGAAAATTGACGCCGTCCACGTCGCCACAAACGGCATTTGCGATGGATAACCAATTCCATTCCATAGCAATAACAGTAGATTCGACGCACGCAATCATAATTCTCAAACCTCCAAGCCCCGCATAGCCTCACTCATCGCCGCACATGCGACGAAGAACCCTGGCGATTGAACGCATCGCAAAGTTTTGGTGCACCGCCGGCGCGCAATCGTCCACCATGCGCCCCGTGAACGCGAGTCACGCGACGAATGCGTTGAGATTCAGCAGCGGTGCGGCAGCTTTAAATTTTCAGATGCGTTCCGCACGACGTGATCGTCATCGTTCGTGTCAACGGTACCCGACGATCGCGACGCGAGCGGCGAGCGGGGGGTCATCGAAATCATCGTCTAAAACGGCGTACGTGTGCGAAGAGTGCGGGGAGGATTCGCGACAGTGGTACGGACAGTGTCCTTCGTGTAAGACGTGGGATTCCATGAAGGTTGTGAGAATCGCTTCGGAACCGAGCGGCGGGGGCAAAGGGGGAAACTCTGGAGGTGGTGCAGGAGCGCGTGCGGTGCAGAGAATGGCGGAGAATGCAGATTTTCTTCAGACGAACGTCGGGATTAAACAACGCGGGGGTGGTGGTGTGAGTGGTGCGAGAACAAAGGGAGGTTGGGTGGCGGAGACCAACGCGCCAAAGGCTTTGAGAGACGTGTTGAAACCAAAGAATGGGGACGCTCGGGGATCAACCATGCCGAGAATCGCACTCGGAGGGGATCTTGGGAAGGAAATGGAAAGGGTCTTGGGTGGTGGCGTGGTTCCGGGCGGGATGACGCTCGTCGGTGGTGATCCTGGGGTTGGCAAGTCGACGATTTTGTTGCAGCTCGCCGGACTCATGGGCGAAAAGGCGAGAGTGACGGCGACTGAGGACGGCGTGTCGACGGGAGGTGTGCTCTACGCCTCCGGAGAGGAGTCTATCGAGCAAGTGGCTGGACGAGCCGAGCGTATGGGGATCGATTCGGATGGGATTTACTTGTATAGTGCGACGAGATTGGAGAACATTCTCGAAGCGGTGACGAGGTTGAAACCGTCGGCGCTCGTCGTGGACTCGATCCAGACTGTGTTCCTCGAAGACGCCACTGGAAGCCCGGGAAGCGTTGCTCAAGTCAGAGAATGCGCCACGGCTTTGCTACACGCGGCCAAGACGACCGGTATGCCGGTTTTCATCGTCGGTCATGTGACAAAATCTGGCGACATCGCCGGTCCACGAGTTTTGGAGCACATCGTTGACGTTGTCCTCTACCTCGAGGGAGATGCTGATCGCGCCGTGCGCATCCTACGCGGTCACAAGAACCGATACGGTTCTACTGATGAAGTGGGTGTGTTTCAAATGAGTGATGAGGGCATGAAGCCGGTGGCTTCACCCTCGGCGCTCTTCCTTGGCGAGCGCATTTTGAGCCCAGACGTCTCCGCGGCGCCCACCGTCACGGTGCAAGGTTCGCGACCCTTCATGCTCGAGGTCCAAGCCTTGACTGCCGAGCGCGCAGATCCGGGCGAAGGAGGCCCATCGACGCCTCCGATCAGGACCGCGGTAGGTCTCCGATTCGAGCGCATGCAGCTCATCCTCGCGGTGTTGGCCAAGTTTGTCCTCGGTCGACGCGTTCATAAAAACGACGTCTTCATCAACATCGTCGGTGGCATGAAGCTCGAGGATCCGTCCACGGATGTCGCGATCGCTTTAGCCGTCGCGAGCAGCTTTGTAGAGAAGCCTCTGCCTCCGGATATGTGCTTCTTCGGCGAAGTCGGTCTCGGAGGGGAGCTGCGACCGGTGATGCAAGCCGAGCGACGCATCGCCGAAGCAGCGGCTATGGGCTTCAAGCGCGTCCTACTTCCCGAGGTTGGAAGCACCCCAGACATGGGTAAAAAGGCTGGCATCGAAGTCATTCGATGTAACACGCTCGCTGACGCCCTCCAAGCCGCGCTCGAGGTTCGACCGTCGCGATCCGCGCAAAAGACTCAACCCGAAGGATCGTGGCCAAGTAAGTTTCCTAGCAGGAAAATGCGCACCGGTTGATGAAACGCTCGTCATCCGTCAGCCACCATCGGCACAAGTAATCACCATGTAGTTCAAACCTAGATGCGCTTGTGCCAGTATTAGAGGGACTCGGAGCCAGACACGTCGGCTACGGAGTCGCGGCGGCGCACTACGATGTCGTCGGACAGGAAACAGCTCGATAGAGTAGTTGTAAGTAATCTTCATATTAGAATCAAGTCGCGTCATCATCATTTCGTGAGGGATCGAGTGCTACGTCGGGAAGACGGGCGAGACGGCACCGTCTTCTCTTTTTCGCCAGCAGAGAGAAAGTCGGCGAGCTTGGTCGTTTCATCCTTTCTAGGCCTACCTCGCTTGCGCAGCTTGGGAGACTCAGCAGTTTCTTCCTCCTTTTCCTTGGCCGCCTTGGTCTTCGGCGGTCGGCCTCGGCGTCTCGGTGCGTCTTCAGTCGTTTCCATAGTTGTGACGCTTGCCTCGGCGTCCACTGTCTTTCGCGGTCTTCCGCGGCCTCTCTTTGGCGCCGCGTCGACGGTGGCCTCCACAGACGTCTCTGGAACAGTGATCTCCGTCTCTGTATCCAGACGCGTCGATTTTACTGGTCGACCGCGCTTACGCTTGGGCTCTTCCTCCTCGTCATTTTTTGTCAAAGTGGAAGCCGCTCTCTTCGGTCTAGTCTTCGGAGCTTCCTCGACTTCATCTTCTTCGCCGAGTTTCTTTGGCGCTCGACGCGTACGTCGCGTGGTTTCAGTCGTGAGAGACTCCTCCTTTGTCTCCGTCTTCTTCGAAGACGCCCGCTTGGACTTTTTCGGTTCTTTCACTGGTTTTTCGACGAATGATTCCTCCGCCGCAGGCTCGTCCTCCTCGGGTTCTCGATCCTCGACGGTTTGCTTGATTGGCGTCTGCGACGTTTTCTGCATGAGTGCAAACGCGCCATGCAACTTTTTCGCCGTCTCGGGCTTCGGTGAATCAGCAATCTTCTTATCATCGCTCTTGTATCCGACTGCGTTTTGCAGAGCGTTGAACATACCAACGGCAGCGTTCGTTCTCACAGCTTCAACCTTGGATCCAGACGCCTTGGCTGCAGACGTAGCCTTGTCGACGACGACGGCAAAGAGCGACTTTTCGCTCGACGGCGTCTTTGTCGGAGTTGGCGAGTTCGCCCTCGGGTTGAGTCCCGGCGTGAACACGTACTTTCGAGCGAGATCAGCGAATCGAGAGGTGGTCGGTTGCGGTCCCGGCGTGGTGCCGGCGAGCTCTTTGCCTCGAGAAACTCCCAAGGGAGACTTGGCGGGCGCCTTGGCTTCTGCCTTGGCGACAGCCTTTTCCCGACTGACGCACGCCGACTCTCTCGCCTTGAGCTTGGACAAGCTATCCTTAAGCTCTCTCTCGCGCTCCAAGAATTCAGCCTCCTTCGCCTTGATCGCCGACTCCTTCTTCTCGAGCGCAGTCTCGCGGGTGCTCAACGAGCCGCTCTCCCGAAGCTCAGACTGCAACGCTGCCGACGCAGACTCGGCTTCGCTCAGACGCTTTCGCAACTTTTCAATTTCATCGTCTCTCGCCTTCACTGTTGCGTCGAGCCGATCAATCTGTCTCTGCTGGTTCAGTATCTGACTTTCCATTTTCGTCACGCTCTGCTTCTCGCGTTGCAAGTCTGACCGCAGCTCTTTCACCTGAGACTCACTCGCCTTTAACCTCTCATTTGTCGCCGCAGCTTCATCCTGCAACCAGTCCGCCTTACCTGCCGCAGACTTGGCTTCGTGCGCATGCTTGCGAAGCTCCTTGTTGGACTCCTTCAAAGCGTCTAACTCCGCCGTAAGATCTTCACACTTGCGTCTCAGCGCACCGAGTTGACGCGCATCCGCGCTCTCCCTTTCCTTTGATCCCAACGCCCCAGTTTCCCGAGCCTCTCGCTCAGTCTTGTACTTTCGCTCCGCCTCGGCAAGGGACTGACGAAGTTCCCGCTCAACCTCTGCAAATCTCGCCTTTTCCCGTCTATAATCCTTATCGGCATTATCCACCATTTGCATCACCCTGTCTTCTCTCGCCAAGAGCGTCTGGCGCTCGTTTAAAAGTTCATGAACCTCGTGCCTCGCCCGTTCGAGCTGCGCGCGGACAAACCCACAAATGAAGGAACGCGAGACGAGTTAGTATATCAAAATACGTCAAGTGCTCTTCTCTCGACGCGACGACGCGACAACCGCAAACGAGTGCAAAGTTTCGGGGTTTTCACGAGACCGCGTCGACGCGCGCGGCTACGCAGGCGGGAACACCAACCCGAGCCAGCGCTCGGGGGTACTTCTTCGCTTTGCCGCGTGCCTCACGCATCACCGACTCGATACGAATCCCGAACGAAGAAAACGAAGAAAACGAAGAAGACGAAGAGGGCGAATCGATCATCGCGATGACCACCGCCTCAACGACGACCCGACCCGAAAGCGACGAGAGCAAAGTCAACACGACGGACGCACCTGCACTTCCAACTCTTTCAGCTCCAGCCTCTCCCGGTTCGTGTGTAACGCCTCGCGGTCGAGCGCGCCTTCGGTTCTGTACCTCGCCCAGACGTCTCGCGACGGCGGCGTACCGTCGGGGGCGTGATTCGCGGCGAACATGACTCGGGTCGTGTACGACGACGTGTGTCGTTTCTCACAACAAAAGAGTTTTTTTCAAAGTTTTTTCAGCGTACCGGTGAAATCTCTATTCTCTAATTACAAACCGAACGCGCGAATGATACCTACTAAAGATGTTGATGATGGCGATGATGATGGCCTAAGTTTTAATCTCGACTATTTTTTCTTTTCGTTCGCCGGGCAATCGTCGGCGCGCGTTCCGTGTAAAACATCCATCCAGTCAAACGGAAACGCATAGTTGACATTGTACAATTTGTGATGGTCGTCGTGGAATTTCACCCGGTAGATCCCGAAGGGTGCGTCTAATCGGACGCCAGAGTGATCGAGGACACCGCAGACACCCATGATGACCATGTAGGCGAGAAACGCCGTCGTGGGCATCGGCACGCATACCGCCGGGGCGTACAAGATGCAATAGTAACCAAAAGCCTCGAGCGGGTGGATGAACAAGTCGCACCACACGTTTGGGGATTTGTAGTGATGATGGTACTTGTGCAACGTCTTGTAAAACCATCTCCAGTGCATGAGACGATGCCAGTAGTACTCCAACACGCTTTGCATCGCGACGGCGCGCGCGAGTCCGACGCAAAAGCTCGCCGGCGTCGACGTCTCGCTCAGAGTCGACGTTCCTCTAAAGACGCATTCGCCGACCGCTCCCGCGAACGCAGAGGAGAGCGCTAGATTGATCGACGCGAACGCGAGGTGGTACGGATGGAGGTTCGCGTTCGCGTTCCGACGACCGGTGACGAGCTGGTAGAGAGGGAAGCCCCAAGTCCCGTCTCGAGCTGTTGCCACAGGTCCCACTGGTGCATTTTTGGCTTGAACTTTGAAACGGGCGCGTCGACGTGGATCACGGAAGACAACGCGCTCGATGACGGTGGAAAGGAGGACGTATCCAAAGTACTGCGCGAGGAATGCGACCACGGCGACGTGGGAGACCGTCATCGCGCGTCTCGGTCTGACATGATGTTCTTGATGTTCCAGAATTTCAACCAACGCCGCTGCGGGAAATAAAAAATTTTCGGCGCCGCGTCTAGGCGCCGATGGATGTGGAAAAGTGCGCATTTAGTTGCAAACAACGTGTAGAATTTTCACAAATTTTGCTGGAATTTTTAAGAGCCAATCTACTTGGGAATAGCGCGCTTGGGTTCGAGCTTGCCAGTTTCTACGAGATTGTCGAACATTTCCAAGGCGTTGAGAATGGCCTCGTCCATGTTGAAATACTTGTAGCTCGCGAGACGACCGACAAAGGCGACGCCTGGTTCCTTGGCTGCCATCTCGGCGTACTTTTCGTACAGCGCTCGGTTCTCCGGGTTCGGGACCGGATAGTACGGCTCGCCGGTGGCGGACGAGTATTCCCGCGCAATGAGCGTTCCGGGAGCCTCGTGCCTACCCGCCGGTTGGTTCGGCGTGTGCTTGTACTCGACGATGCGAGTGAACGGCACATCCGAAGACGGGTAGTTGACCACCATCGCTTCTTGAAAGAACTCGCCATCCTCAGTCTTTTCGACATATTCCTCCTCGAATCGCAAGGAGCGGTACTCCAACTGAGGCATGCCGAGAGCGGCGTAATAAGAATCAATCTGTCCCGTGTACACCAGAAACTCGTGCTTGGGGAGCGTACCCTTCTTTTTCATTTCGAAAAAATCGCAATCGACGCGGACGGTGATGTTCGGATTGTTGCCAATCATGTTTTCAAAGATGCGCGTGTAACCATGCTTTGGCAACGCCTGCCACGGATCGCTGAAATACCTATCATCCGTCGACGTGCGGCAAGGCAAGCGCATCAACACACTCGCATCGAGCTCTGCCGGGTACTTGTCCCACTGCTTCTTGGTGTAATGCTTAAAGATGGCTTCATAGAGTCTTGGCCCGACGCGCGAGAGCGCAGCCTCTTCTCCATTAGCCAACTCCCCACCGTGCGCCGGGAAAACCCGTTCTTTGGCGTACCACGCCTCCATATCCTCCTCGGACTTGACCCCAGCCCCGAAGAGCGCGTTCACCGTCTCCTGCGTCGGAGGAATCGGCACGAGAAGCTCCTCGGTCGACTCTGGCGTCGGCTTCACCCGTCCTCGCACGCGGTGATCGAATGGCACCCACTCGCTAAACCGCCGCACGTACTCCCAAACTCGCTCGTGTTTCGTGTGAAACAAATGCGCCCCGTACTTGGACGCCCGAATCCCATTCTCTGTGACGTAATCGTAACAGTTCCCCCCGATGTGGTCGCGCTTTTCGATAATCAAGACCTTTTTATCCAACTCTTTGGACAACCGTTCCGCCATCGTCGCCCCGGACAACCCCGCCCCGACGATGATGACGTCGTAGGTTTCTTCACTCAGCCCATCTTCCCCGCGTCCGACCATCGCGAGCGCCTCTTCCGGCGTCGCTTCCGGATCACGACCGTTGGATGTTGCTGACTTCGCGATCGCATCTTCACCCACGGTCGTCTTGACCAGATTCAACTCATCCCACGGCGCATCCGCGCGTCCGACCCCGCTCGTCGATCCGAACGGTCCCGCCGGCATTCCGTCCGTTTGTTTTCTCGCGCCGCGCTCTTCCTTCAGCGCACCCACGCGCGTCGTCGGCTGACTCCGTGTGCGTCAGTGACGTCCGTCTGTCTCGGGGACGGTTTCGCGATTTCTTCGTCACACACCGTCGGTTGGTCGGTCGATCGGTCGAGGACGGTCCGGGACGGCGCGGGCGCGCCACCGAACGAAAGAAAAGAATACGAACGAACGAGTGCGCGCGAGCGGCGCGACGCGACGAACGCGACGAACGCGTCTTCGTCGGTTCGAAACACGCGTTTCAGTTCTAATTCGATTCATGTTGCGAACGACGGTGCGAGTTGTTGATGACGAAGAAGAACACGCCACGACGACGTGGTACGACGTGACGACGGAAACGAATTTACCCGCGTTCGTCGTGCGGCTGCGTCGTCGAGAGGAGAACGGTGACGACGACGAATACCACGACGACAAATACCACGACGACGGGAGTCAACAGAATGCGAAGACGTATACGACGCAAACGCGACGAAGATACACGGAATTCCGGGCGTTGTACGACGTGTTGACGAAGAGTGATGGGAAGTATAACGCGAGGTTGCCGCCGATGCCAAAGAAATCGATTGCGAGGACGCGAGCGGTGGCGGAGGCGAGGCGAGAGGCGTTTGGATTTGTGTTGGATGCGTGCGCGAGGGACTACACGTTGCGGGAGTGCGAGGAGTTTGTGGCGTTTTTGTGTGGGGACGACATCGTCGGTGGGATTGTTGGCTCCTCCGTCGGTGGTTCTGTGGCGTCCGTCGGTGGTGGGACGACGGCGAAGACAGCAGTGAGGGAACAGGAGGAACGAAGGAGACGAAATGCCGCCGCGGATGCCGCTCGGATAGAGGAAGAGGAATCATGGCGACGATACGACGATAGCGTCGCTCTGCCGGCGAGGGAGAACCGAGAAGGCGGGCTGGAGAATTTGTTAGCATCCACCATGCGCGTGCACAGGTCGTCCAAGGCGAAGGAAGATTCTTCAAAGGATATGGAGGCTCATCGGCCGCGTGATGTGAACGACGACATAGGCGTCGTCGTCCTGGCGGAGGAGATGATGAGCGCGCCGACGCCGTCGAAAGGCGCGTTGACGCCGAGTGAAGATGATAATTTGGCCGTCACGCGACTCGATGGTGAAAAGTATGAATTTTCTGGGCGAGGCGCCCGCGAGGCGATCAAGGCGAAAGACGCGGTGGGTCTTGAACGCATTCTCGCCGAGGGCGGCGTCGATCCGAATTATAAGGACAACGTGTCGAATACCCTGCTTCATCTCGCAGCAATATTCAACGTCAAAGACGCGGTGGACGTGCTCTTGCGCCGAGGCGCGGATCCTGAGGCGCAGAATGCCCAAGGGGAGACTCCGATCGCAGTGGCACCGGTTACGTTGTCATTCTTCATCAAGCGCCACGAAGCGCTTCGCCGAAAGGGTTGACGACGACGCAACTTTGGAAAATTCGCGAAAAATCGAAAAAAAATCCTAGACGTGTAAAACAACTTAGAATCGCTAGAACTACTTCAAACCTAACGTTTGCCAAGGCGCAAAGGCGTTTAACGAGCTGTTAGACGACGCGGTGTCGGACGACGCGCCCGCAACCTCACCGCGCAAAGTGGCAATTTCAGTCTCAAACGCTCTTTGAATAATCGGCAACAATTTTTCCTCACCGTCCAGCGCCAAGGCGAGTCTGTGTGAGTCAACTTGGTGGACGATGTGCTTAATTTTACTATGCGGCAGCAGGCTGGCTTGGTGTTTATCGTGATCCCAAGATCCAGTGTGCACAGAGATGTCGGCGGACGCATCTTCCAGGGCAGACGTCATAAATGTCTTGAATCTCTGGAACCACACGTTCGATCTGCTCGGACGAATGGATGCAACGTAAAGGTCCACTTGCGGACAGAACGCAAGCACGCGCGTTGCATGCTTTGCAAACATCAGCGACGCGCTGGCGCCCATTGAATCGCCAATGTACAACACTCGCTCGTATCCTGCGCACACCTCTTCGAGGTACCTACTCCAACGATCAAACTCAGCCTTCTGGTCGACGCTCATGTCATTAGACATGTACCAAGAGCGTTCCACGTCACACACGTACAGAACATCGTAAGAATCTCCCTCTTTGACGTTCTTTTGGAGCTTCTTGAGGAGACCTCCCCAATTGGGCACTCCGGGCGCACTGCCAAAGGAAACGATGAGCACTGGCGCGTTTTGCTTCTCCTCAACATCCGATCCATTCCAACGAACGAGCTTGAAGTACCCATTCGGAGCGTCCTTTGGTATCTCCGAAACTGAGACGAAGGGTGCGCGCGTGCGGACTTGAGCAATCTGGTGCTGATCCACTCCGAGCGTCTTCAAAGTTTTGTGCCCCGTCATCTCTTCGATGAATGCGTCCAACGCTGGTCCTAAATCCTCGTTTCCTTCCACCCAAGCCTGACGAAGAGATGGCATCTTTTTCATCGATAAGGGTAATGACTTGAGTCTGTTAGAATACAACCAAAGAGACGTCAACATCGTCATCTCCGATATCGCGCTCGGTACCTCCTCCAGGGCGTTTTCAGCCAAGTTCAACGCTCTCAACCGCCGCAGCGTAGTGAGACTTTGTGGTATCGACGAAAGCCTGTTTCCTTGGAGACTGAACGTCTCGAGCGCTCGCAATCCTTTCAAATCCTCCGGTAGCTCTTCGATCAAGTTGCCGTGCAAATCAATCTCGCGTAACAGAGGCATCGATCCTAGTTCCGGCAACTTTGACAGCTGATTTCCCGGCGCCGACAGCTCTTCTAAATTTTTCAGCATCGAAATCCCACCCGGAAGCTCTCGCAACCTGTTCCCACCCACCACTAAATTTCTCAAGCTCTCGCATCCGCGGATTTCCTCAGGAAGCGTCTTCAAACAGTTCCCATGAGCCCATATTCCACGCAACGACTTCAAGCCGCCGACGCTCTTTGGCAGCGAGCGCAACCTATTCCCGGCCAATCCCAACCTCTCCAGCTTGGTCAACCGCCCGAGAAAATCCTCTGGAAGCTCGTAAAGGTTGTTATTAGACACCTGGAGCTCTAAGAGCTCGGTGAGCTCGTACGCCTCGTCGGGGATCGATCCGAGTCCGACGCCCGCGAGGTCCAGCCGCTTGGTCTCCTTTGCCTTTTCAATCCTCTTCAACACCTCTTCGTGCGTCACCGCGGAGGCTCTCGGAGCGACGCGCGACGCGCGGCGAATAGAATAACGACGCGTCGTGCGGCGTCGATTCGCCGTGGACGCGCCGACGAGAGCGTCTCGTCGCGAGCGAGCGACGTCCGAACGGCAGGACACCCCGCCGAGAGCAAGGGTGCGCTCTGACATTGCCTTTTCGCGTCTTCGTCGCGCTCGAGTGGAGACTCTCCGAGATTCGACGCCGTCGACGCAACGGAAATAATCCAAGTTTCGTCGCGGAGACGAGTCTCGGATCGAAGGATCTACGATGGAGGCGCAGAGTGGGGTGGGTGAGGAGACCTTTCGGCGCTTTATCCGTCTCCGCAGTTGCGGCGCTTTTTGGCAAGTTTCAATTACAGCGTTTAGAAATTTCGAAATCACTCGGCTTGCTCCACCTTCAACTTTTTCGCGGCGCCTCGTTGGGCCGCGGCAACAATCTTCGCCTTTCGCGCGTAATCCACCCGCGCTTTGGCGTTCTGAGTGAGCCTGCTCACCACTCGCTCGAGTTCGGCGAGCAAATTTTGCTCCTGCTCTACGTAAGAAGCGGTGGGTTCGGGACCGGCGTTATCCGCTCCCCCCACGTGAACTTGTTCATCACACATCAAGTCTTTAATGGGATCCGTCGCCTTGCAGTGCTCGGAAGCAGCGAGTTCGGCCACCGCCGCGACGCCCGACGCTTTACTGGCCACCGACTTTGGCGCCTCTCCATCTTTGAGTCCCCTCTTCGTCTCATCTGCGACGACGAGCAGGATGCGCGCCAGCTCTTCCACCGCGGGTTGTTGCACGAGATTGTGCATCAAAGGCACAGCTCCTCCGCGAGCAGCGTAATACCCAGCCGCGTTTGCCGCCGCCACGCGCGCTGGCGATTTTTTCACCGCAGCCGCAGACGGTCTCCCTGGAGACTTTCCTCGCAACGGTAACAGAGACTCCACACCTCCAACTAATCCGTGTTTTGCCTTCTCCGCGAGTCTTCTGCGCGTGGGTGACGGTGTAACCGCCACGCTCGCGTACTCGTGAAAGTTAGCGTTTGGTCCGTGCATTTGCTTTACGTATTCGTGTGCCTCGCTCCCGTCAAAATTCTTACACTCCACGCATCTGCACGTCTCGAAACAGAAAATCCCAGCCTGGAAGCACTCGCAGTACTTCTTCAAACAACCGCTACGCTTACAATGACACCCTCTGTTGTGTCTCGCCACCACATCCTCCCCGCTTCCGGCGCCACCCGCTCCATTTACCCCCGGGCTCGCCACGACGGCGATTTTTGGCCTAAACGCGTTTGGATTCCTCTCCAACGTCATCTCTATCGCCTCCTGGCGCTCCGCTCGAAAATCTTTGTTATTTTTACACGTCTGACAGTTGCAATTGTCGCAGTACTTTCCGCTCGCAAAGCACTCGCAGTACAGCTTTAAGCACTTTGAATTTTTACAGTTGCACTTCTTACCGCTCGGCGTCCCGAGTTGTGTCGGCTTCAACGGCGTCCCGTGCGGGGTCCCGATCGGGGTCGTCGTCGTCGTCGTCTCCTGAGATAACTGCATCATCACCGTCGCCAATCCACTCTCCCTTTCGTTCGCATTCGCATTCGTCGTCGTCTCCTCCCTGGCAGCCGGCGCTCGCGAAAACGCGCTCCCGGACCCGCTTCCGATGCCCTCGCCGACGCCGCCGACGCCGCCGACGCCCCGAATCATCCTCGACCGCCGTCCGACGTATCAACCGACGTCGTCCGTCCGTCCGTCCGTCCGTCCCGACCGACCGACCGACCGACCGACCGAACTCTCTCTCTCCAGACCAACACGACAGGCGAAGAACCAACTTTAAAAAAAGAAGGGAAATTTCGAATCGAATCAGTGTCGATCGATCGAACGCCCGACCGTGCCCTCGCTCGAATCGATCTATCCGTCGCTTCACACCCCGTCGTCGTCGCTCTCGTCGCTCTCGTCGACCCCGTCGTCGTCGTCGTTCCGTCTATCCGCGCCGCTGTCTACCGCACGAAGCGGCCGTCCTCCACCAACGAACGAACCGAACCGAGCTCGAGCTCGAGTCGTCCCTTCAGACGGGGTCAGCGCACGCGTGCTATTTAACAAAAAACATATGGGTATGTATCACGTATTTTATATGAATATCATACATGTTTATAATTATATAGTCACCATATGTTTATACAGTGTGATTACTCTTTTATGTTCTAAACCCCAGGCACGCCCTCCGCGCGAAAAAGTCAAAGAGTTGAATGAAAACCGCGTCGTCGTCGTCCGTCGTCGTCGGTCGCTCGCTCACTCACTGCTCGCCGCGTCGTCGTCCGTCGCTCCTCGTTTCCCCCGTCGTCGGTCGCGCCGACTCTCGACTCTCGCTCGATCCAGTGGAGCCTACCTAAACCAGAATCCAGTCCAGACGAAACCGAACCGCTCAACCGTCGTTACCACTGATTGATTGATTGATTGATTTGATTCATCGAGTGACATGGGGACGGTGTGCGCGAAGGAAAGGACGGATTCGACGACGACGGCGTCGACCGCGTCGAATTCGACGTCGTTGGTGAAGACGCGATCGCTGGTGGGGAGGTACGACCGAAGGAAAAAGCTCGGGTCTGGGGCGTACGGGGAGGTGTACTTGTACTCGACGAAGAAGAAGAAGAAGAAGAGGGAAAAGAGAGGGGAAGAGGACGACGAAGACGACGAGGAGGAGGAGTACGTGGCGGTGAAGGAGTTAGATAAACAAAAATTAGCGCGAGTGCGAACGGGAAGGCTGAAAACGATGCTGGATGACGCGGAGATGGAGGCGGAAATAATGGCCGAGTGCGCGAGCGAGTGCGTGGTGGGCGCGCGCGAGTGGGCCGACGACGAGTCGGATACCAAGGCGAGATTGGTGATGGATTGGTGCGAAGGAGGAAGCGTGGTGGGTGATGAGGATAGTTTTGAGGCGTTCGATTTGGCAGACGTAAAAACCGTGCTGCGGGATCTCCTAGAGGCGTTGAGGGTGTGTCACGAACGGGGCGTGGCGCACTACGACGTCAAGCCGCAAAACGTCTTTGCCGCTCGCGGCGGGAGGTATAAACTCGGCGATTTCGGATCAGCCGTGCGGGTGGAAAAGAACGCAAAAGGTGGGTACGAACCGGTGACTAAAACACCCGGTACTCCCGCGTTTACCGCGCCCGAGTGTTGCGAGGGAGAGCCTTGCGACGGTTTCAAAGCGGACGTCTGGTCGGCGGGCATGTCGGCGCACGCGCTCGCCACGGGGGAGTACTTTTACAGAGCGGATGGTCCTTGGCAGACGTACCAAGCGATTCTTTCCACCCCGGTGGACATGGCACCCATAATAGCTTTGGGAGACGAACTGTTCACGGATTTATTGTCGAAACTCTTGCGCGCGGATCCGAGCGAGAGACTCGGCGCCGCGGACGCCCTCGCGCACCCGTGGTTTTCGTCTTTTAGAATTGAATAGTAGCTCGCGTGTCGTTCGTCGCGCGTACGACGTGTGCATCAAAAAAGTGCGGCTACCGCAAGGAAAGAAAAAGTCTCCTAAGTGTACAGTTTACAAAAGATAAAACAGAAGCGTCTCGACTCGTCTTGTTCAGACGGTTGCGTTTTCGGCTCGCGCGCGCGCGCTCGCGCGTCTCCGCTAAAAATCCATCACGTCGTCAAACATCGCGAGCGCCGTCCCGGGCGACGGTGGACGGAACGTATCGTCGTCTTCATCCATCTTCACCGGACTCATCATGTTGCAGAAATCATCCTCGAGCGTCGATCCGAGATCAAATTCGTCGTCATCCAAGCCTTCGCCCGCGCGGTCGAGCCGAACGCTCGACATGGCCGCTCGCGCGGCGCCCTCGCTCGCCGACGTCCCCGGCTCGACCCTCGACCGTTCCGGTGCCCCACCAGAGAGAATCGCCCGCACGCGCTCTTCAACCTCCGCCCTCTGTTGCGCCTCCAAATCCTTCATTTGCTGCGCCTTGGTCTTCCCGGCCCATCGATAATCCGACTCGTCCGACTCGTCCGCGTATCGCTCTGCGCGTTCCCGCAAAGCCGCCAACTCGCTCGGCGTCAACCTCGCCTTGACCGTCTCCAACCAATCCTGAGACTCGGTCGTCGTCGTCGTTTTCACCTCGGGCGCATCGCTCAGAATCGACAGTCCCCCGCGCCCCGTCGCCGCCTTCGCCCCCGCTCTCTTCCCCCCCTCGACCTCCTTCGTCCCCCCGAGCCGGGTCCCGCCGCGCGCGTTGGTGATGTTCCCCAGCGCCGATCTCGACGACGCCGGCGTCATTGCACCCGGGGTCGCCCCGAACGTTTTCCCTCCCAATCCCCGTTTCGCCACCCCGCTCGGCGTCGCCGCCGTCGCCATCGTCGTCATCGCCGTCTTCGTCGTCCGTCGTCTCCCGAACGGTGTCGCGTTCGCATTCTCATCCTGCGTTGGCGCCCCGACCCCGGGCGTCGTCGGCGGGATTCCCACCGCTCGCTGGAACTCCATGACGACGACTCTTACCGTCCGCACGCACGTCCGCACGTCCGCACGCGCGTTCCTCCTTCGCGTCGTCCACTGTCGTCGTCGTCCTTCGTCGTCGTCCATCCATCCGTTTCAAATTCAAATCTCTCAAACGTGTTTGTTGATGGTGACAATAGTCTATTTACTATTACAGTACTACTACTTAAATCATATATAGTACCAACTACTGTCTATCCATCTAGTGAAATGAGTCCTCAGAGTCCTCAGAGTCGACAGAGTGTGACCGCGCGGGAGTGGGGAACGACGAGACACTTCCGTCGCGCGGGCGAGAGACGTCGTCGAGCGGGCGAGCGCGGGGACGATGAGGACGACGGCGGCGGCGAGCGAGGTCCGGGGCGTCGTCGACGGGCGAGAGACGACGTCGAGGGGGACGTCGACGCGTCGTCGGGAGAGCGGGAGGAGGGTGGGCGGGGGAAGAGGAAGACGCGGGACGAGCTCGATGATGACGGCGACGAGGATGGCGGCGACACAGACGTCTCGTTGTCAACGCGCGTCCTCTTCTTCTTTCGCGTCCTCTTCCGCTTCTTCACGTTCTCGGTGGTGTCGACTTCCCTCCGCGTCGATGGCGAATCGGAATCGGAATCGGTCGGCGACGCGAGCGTCTTCGGGGGAAGGGGAAGGAGGCGAAGCGGGAGGGGAAGCGGGAGGAAGGCCGACGGCGGTGGCGTTGACGCGATCGGTGATCGAGAGGACGGTGAGAGACGCGCCGCTGTGTTTAGCGCTCACCGTCGTCGCCGGGATTTGGGCGCAAGCGCTGAATCTCGGAGGGACTTTCGCGTTGGCGCTGTTTCAGTTGCACGTCGTCCCCGTCGTCGCGGCGCTGTTTTCTTTGAGCGTGGCGCTGTGGAAGTTTTCGTGCGCGTACTTTGTGCGAACGTCCGTGTTGAGGGCCGCCGAGGACGGGGCGGGGGTTGACGCGTTTGATTACAAGGCGAACCTGTCGCGGGCGTCGCCGAGAAGGGCGTGGGCGTCGCTCAAGGAGAGTCGCGACAAGTTTAAGGCGCTGCTCGCCCTCGACGCTCGACGCGTCTTGTCTATCGCTTGGAACTCTCTCATCACGGTTCCGATTCCGTACCTCGGGCTCATTCGACTTTTAGACTTTGCGGTGGCGGGGCCGGCGCTCGTGCTCGAGAACAAGACGAGCGCCGAGGCTATGAAACGCTCTCAGGAGCTCATGTACGGATACCGCGTGCTCTTGATGAAGACGGCATTCTTGTGCTCCACCGTCGCAGCCGCGCTCCTCGTCGGCGTGATCGGTCTCTTCATGCTCGCTGTTCCAACCCTGCCGAGCGTTTTGTTACCGCCAGTCACACCGGGCGTGCCCACGACTGTCGGAGAGGTGGCGTCGGGTTTCATCAGTGGGAGCGCCTTTGATCGCGTGTGGGTCGTCGGCTCACCCTTGGAGCGCACCGCGACGATCGCGCTTCTCCTTTGCGGCTTGGTTTTGAGTTTTCTCTTCACTCTCGGGTTCAGAGAACTCGTGCACTTGTTTTACACGGAGACAAAGGCGCGATACGTCCCGCAGCCCCCGCCCGATCCAACCGAGAAGAAGCCGCTGTTTTCGAGGTTACGGTTCTGGAAGAAGGACAAGCCGTAGGTAGACGGACGACGCGAGCAAAATGAATGTTCAATCGTCTTACATTTTATATCTAGTAGATTTCATGTAGTTTTATTCCAAGCTCAAGATGGCTCGAAAGAATCCTAAAACCATGTACACCACAAAGAGCATCGCGAGCATCTGGTACTCGGCGAGCGGACGCAGGTTCACGGTGAGACCTTTTCGACGGCAGATGCCGATGGTCATGCCCTCCATGACAGCGACGACAGGAATTAAGTATTCCGTCACTACATTCTTGCGTTCGATACCTCTCGCGCTCGCCCAAGATTGCTCCACCACGGATCGCACGTCTGACAAAGTAATCTTGCGCGAGGCGTCGGTGGCGACGCCGTCGAGGCCAAGTTTGCCATTCAGAAAGACGGATAGGGGCACCAAGAGACGGACTAGGATGGAAATTTCGTTAGCTCCGATTGGTCGGTGCATCCAATCGCCCTTGTACATTTCCTTGGCGCTCTTACGCACAGAGGCCCACCCCGGTCGACTTTCGCCTGCGTTGACATCGACAAACTTGGAAGCAGTTGGACTCTTCAGGTAAGGAGTGTCTCGGAACCGTTCCAGTCGGAAGACGATGAAACTTGCCTCTCTGAACGGCGGAACGCTCTTTCTAAGTGGGTGCGAGTTCGGGACTTGGGTTGCGTCTCGTTCTAATCGATGAATGAGAGCTATCGCCACCTGAGCGAGACCGTCAGTTTCAGAAGTAAACATGCGCAAATGCTTTGAGACTGCCTTTGCCTTGTCCAGTTCACTGACTCTGTTCGCAGCCAATCGAGCGGCAGCACCGTGCCACTTACTGAGCGGCGTGTGAAGCGATCCTGGCGTGCCAGGCAAGCTATCCGCCCCGAGGACAACCGGGTCGACTTCAGGTTCCCATTCCTGGAGTTGAGACCGAATCAGAGGGTAGTACGACTCAGCATTAGCTGTCGTCTCTTCTCTAGCCTGCATTGTCTTCAACGTCCCCTTGAAAGGGTCCAAAACGAAGTCTGCGTAACCTTCTTCGACAGACTGGAGAAGTTTCAAGAGAGCAGGCGCGGCGGCAAGAGGCTTCAGCACGATGAGCAACACTGCTGCGGTTCCCTCCGCATCGAGGGGTACTCTCTTGCAGCATAGCTCGAGGAAGTGCTTCATCAACTCGTGGTAAAATGGAACACTCTTTAGCACATGTCGAACATGTGAAAATCTTCCAGGCGTGTCTACCACCTTGTCATCGAACTTCAACTCCTTACCAGCGGGTAAGAGAGGCTTGTCGTACTGCACTATCGAACTACTTGAGCTGCTGGAACCGAGTGGAGATTTCAGTGGCGAGGTCAGCTGCGTTGTGAGCATGCGCGCAGGCGAGCTACTTCTCTTCGATGAACTACTCTTGATCTGACTTTCTGGATACTTTGCGCACCACGGCGCGAAGTAGGCGACCCAAAGTGTGACGATCGGTTCCAAGTTGGATGAACTCTCTGTTGGCCACTGAGTGAAGGCATCGCGCAGGAAGCAGTAGAGTGGCTTCTGAACCGATTCTCGAGCCCGCTCGATAAACTTCATCGACTCAGAACTTTCAGTTTGTTTGTCTGGGAGATCCGCAAAAAGGTAAGTGATCAAAAGTGTGACGGCATTCACGTGATCCACCGCCGGCGGATTGTAGGCGTATCTACGCGTCTCTTGACGCGACTCAATGCTGCGGGGTGGACTCATCCCAGCCTGTCGCATGGCTGCTTCAACTACACGCCCCATCGCGGGCGTACGTCTAAATGGGGATCCCGAGCGAGATGTGTCGCTCGGGTGAGCTCCAGTATCCTCTACAGGCATCCAAAATTCTGCCAAAATGCTCACAAAAAGTTCCCCGTGGGCAACATTTCCATTGTCACTCTTGCTCCAGTCTCTTCCCTGAGTAGGCGACCTAGGCAAGAAGTATCGAAGATGTGAAAGTAGAAGTTCTCGATATGGGTGCACTTTCGCCGGCGCCGGGCGGCTCAACGGCGATCCAGCCCACTGCGATCCGAGGAACGCAGAGCTCCCACCGGCACCACCGAAGCTGCTCATGCCCTTGTACGAGGAGGACCTCGTCGAGTAGCTAGAACTCGTCGAAGTGGCGCGTCGCGAACCAGGCCGCATTGCAAAGTAAGCCGTCCAAAACATGAAGTAATTATAAAGCCCGAGATGAACTTGATATCTACCTGTGCTGTCCCTTTTGACGCAACCTGTGTACGGAGGCGACCTGTTCAGAGACATTGCGCCAGACTCTGTTTGTAACATCCTCTGCGTGCGCTCCGGCAATCGTTCGAGCGGAAAGGCAAACTGTACTAACTTGTCCGAATCTGCCGCAAGCATTGCTCGCATGAATGCTCCATCTGGAGACAAGAATTCGAGCAGCGCTCTTGTATCCCTCTCGCTGCCGTTGAATGCCCCATTCATCCAACCCGAGCTCGTCGACCCATCGAATGAGAATATCTGCCAAAGTATCGGTTGGAAGCAAGTACTAAAGAATTCTCTCAAATTTTCCCTGTTTCGCTTCAACACGTGCTCGATGACATCGATGGCCCTGACCGCATCTGAAAGAGTGCTCGATCCTCTGCGAGACTCGAGCACTCGAGCGAGCTCTTCGCAGGAGGTAACGCCCGACAACGTAAGCTCGAGCTTGGATGCGCTCGGACGGGTACTCGGAGATGCCGATATCACCCGCGAGTTGTCTACAAGGCTCTCCCGTGGTGCCTCCCGAGGTGACATGAACGCAGCACTGCTGCGTCCCCCTCCCGAACGTTCGGGCGTCCTCATGACGTCGCGAGCGAAACTTCCGAGCCACCGCGCTCGAATGCGCGTGGAACAACGCCGTTAGTAACCGGATTCCGTTTCCACTTCTCTGCACCCCCTCGTGCGTCGATCACTGCGGAGTCGAGCTGTGAAGGGCTAGTGCTCTCTTGTGGCGTATTGGGAACCAATTCAGAGCCCAACAGGAGCAACCAATAATGAGAAGTTCACGTTTAGAAACATGATGAGTCGACGCGAGGATTGAGCGAGCTTTGTTTTTATTTTTACAAATTGTATGTCCAAACGCGTAGAGCTGGATCACGGGATTGCAAGCAAGAGCAGAGTGAGTAGTGCAGCCAGGAACTGCACATGTAACCACTTTGCGCCTGGGCTTTGACAATCGCCACACACACCCGCGCTGTAGCAAGCGTCGAAGCCACCATAGGAATCTCCGCCGTGGAAACTGCACCAGCCGCTTGAATAAAGGGTGAGACCAGCCCGAGCGCAGCTACCTGCATCCTGATATCGATTGCACTCGCAATATGGTACACTGGATAGCTCTTCTTTATACGTGCACGTACCATTACCCGAGCAGATGTTTCCGGCAGCGTCACGCTTACAGACCAAGACACAGCGTGGACCATAAAATCCGTCTTCACAGACGCATTTCGCACTGATGGGATCGCAGCTACCATGACCGGCACATTCAAGTCCTTCAACGAGCTCGTCAATGCCAGAGGCAGCAAGTAAGAGCTCGTCATCTTCCGTAGCTACAGGACACACGTTTTCGCACGTGTCGCCCCCTGCACCCGCTTGACATAAACATGAGCCATCTGCGAGACATTCACCTCTACCAGAGCATTGCACTCCGTTCACATCATCCTTGCAAGAAGACTCGGTGATAGCAAATATACCGCCGCCTCCTATCACTGCACGAGCGGTTCTTGTAAACGATTTGACGTAACTGAGATCCGAAATCATCGGTGAGTCCATGATATCTAGTCTTCCTGTCATTGAAACTTGCGCTTTACTGCAGTCACACTTGGCAACTTGGTTCGGCCATGAGCCACTAGTGACACACTTGCCAACGTTCTGTGCTACAAAGTTGTTGGATATTGTGCCGGCAGTATACACGCACGTTCCAATCCCGCCGCAATTACATGGGCACGCGGGCTCACTCGAATTATTCGGCACGCAGACTCCCGTGTCGGCACCATCGTAGTCTGCACAGCCACCACAGCCACATGCTCCGAGTTGACCTTCAGCGTTGTTTCCCCTAAACCGAGTCAAACGTGTCAGCAACACTCCCATGGCTTGAACAGAAACACCACTTACCAAATGAAAACCTTGTAGTCAGAGGTACGCGCCAAAGATACATCACCGCCAGCGGAAATCTGTAAAGCAACGCGTTCACGTCAGTCGATGGTCCTTGTTAACACAGCGGTGCGAGTTCAATAAATAATTTAATTTATTGCGACCGAATTAAATAAACGCACCTCGACGAACGTGGTGTCGGTGCCGTTCTCAACCTTGATTTTCCTACGCAGTACAATGTCAATGTTATTGATGAAATATTCGTTTAATGACACCGCGAAACTCTCAATAAATACGCACCCAGTCATTGTTGTTTGCACCGCAGAACTTCCGCTACCCGTCGTCACGACGTAGTCAAATTTCTTGATGCGCGTTGGCTCGTCAATCATCTCTGGCTCCTCGTCGTTTCTCGTGGTATAAAAGGCATAAGGTTCGTTCACACGCGAGGCGTAACCAAGCCCGAGTTGGCCGTGGTAGTTGTTCCCCCAGGCGAATATTTCACCAGTCTCCAGCAACATTAATGTGTGACCGTTTCCTGCTTCTATTTGCTTCACGGCCGGGGTATTCGTCTTGCTACTTTCCACGACGGTGCCAGATGCAACCTCTATTCGATGCGCCTCGACGGGCGTTGGAAGTTCGTGACGGTTGTAGTACAAACCGGTAGTTTGATCAAACTGTGAAATAATTAATTTAATTTAATTCAGGTCATGTCTGCTGATTCCGTCTCTCACCTTGTTAGGAGTGAACATCAGCGTGTTATTTTGGTACGCTGACGTAGACGCGTTGTAGTAGACCTGCTTAACACCTGTGCTAGTTTGAGGGCACGCCGTTAAGCACCCTAAAAGTGGCTCACCTAGCTGTCCGTGGAAATTATCTCCCCATGCATAAAGCTCATTGTTCTGTGTGACAGCCACGGTGTGTCCGGCGTTCGAAGTATGACTATTGCCCGACACTATTCCTCCGCCTGCCGCTATTAATTTGATGGATGGTAAATCGGTCCCACTGACCGTTCGCTGGACCTTGGTCGGCTGAAAAAATAATTGATCAATTAATTTATTCTTCGTTGGAGAACAGTTCACTCACCGTGTGCACATCGTTGAGACATGGATCGCCACCGGGTCCCCCGGGACTAGCACACCCACCCAAGCCTAGTTACGTGAAAATTTAGTCAGTCAAAACGTAGTCGTGTGAAAAGTGGACATTTTGCGTACCGAGTTCCCCTTGACTGTTCGCGCCCCAGGTGTACACCACTCCGCCGGCAGTGAGTCCAACACTGTGTGCACCTGCTGCCGCTATGGATGTGAAGCTTTCGGGTGTGCTGACTAGTGTGGGCGATGATTTTGCCCCTAAGTCACTACTTCCAGTCCCAAGTGCTCCTCTAGCGTTGCATCCGAAGGCGTACAGCCTACCATCACGAGCAAGAGCGAGTGTGTGCTCTGTGCCTATCGCGACTTGTGCCACCGGAATGCCTTCAAGGATTTGCACGGGCCTCGAACGATCGGTGAAATCCCCCGTTCCGAGTTGTCCACAAAGATTACCACCCCAGGCGTAGGCCACGCCGGTTTGCGTGATCGCCACCGCGTGGTTATGCCCGGCAACGACGGTGTCGAGCACATCTGCATTTTACCAAATGTAAGTCTTTTCAGAGGAACCGTATGAGCAGTGTAACGTACCATCCAGGTCCCACCCGAGCTCTGCGATCTCTCCTATTCCACACGTATACGATCCGAGTTGCTTTTGAGATCACTCGTCGGTCAGTCTCGTTGTCTCGCAAAGGAAAAGTAGCACTGAAGCGCCGCGAGCGTATTCAGCCTGGGTTCCCAGCGCACGTACCGTCCCTCTTCCGAGCTCGCCGTACTTGTTCTCTCCCCAGGAGAGCAGCTTTCTAAACTGTAGATTTTGACCCTACGCTCGTCGCCCGCGTTCAAACGCTCCGTCAGTCGAAAAATCGCCGCCGTCGACTCCCAAAGTCTGTCATCGTCTCGGTAGTTGCCGTTGCCAAGAAAAAACGCGTCACGCCTTTGAGGCGCTCCTTTCAAGCCCGCATCATGCCGTCTCCTTCGCCGACGCACCTCCACCACGGCAACGCAAGCGATGTACAACCACATCACCGTCGCTTGAATCGATAATCGCGCCCTAGTCCCCTTTCCCCGTCCCGCCATCCATCGCCGTTTCCTCGCAGAACAGGAACCGACGCCCGCGGCTCTCTCGGCATACAACGGCATCATCGTCCGTCTCCAGACGCTCGACTTTTCTCGATTTCGCGGCAAATTTCAGAGAAATGCGGAGAAGAGGAGACTGCACGACGCGTTTTCACCGTCCTCGTCTCCTCGTCTCCTCCCGTCGCTCTCTCGCGAGCCCCGTCTCGGGTGAAATCCGTTAAAACCGCCCATCGTCACTTTCTTCGCGTCAGACGCGACGCGAAGAGGCCTCCTCCTCTTTTTTCCCCGCATGGTTGGTGCATACACACTTCTAAAACATCTACCGTATAATACTTTAAAATCCCCCATGTCGCGACAGACATGTAATTAATAAGAATTCGAGGGTTCACCACCCCGACCTCGGACCCTCCGTGAAATCCCCGCTGTCGCCATTTGTTTCGTTTCGTTTCGTTTCGTCGACGCCCGCGCCCGCGCCCTGTTGCCGCACCCACCCACTGGCTGACTGACTGACTCTGCACACCTCGGTCGGTGGCGTCGGAGGACTCGGACGACTCGCGTCGGCGGGTGGGTGTGATTCCATTCGCGAAGACGAAGAGGGAGGACGCGATCCGGACGGGGCGACGACGACGACGACGACGACGACGACGACGTGATGGAGCGAGCGACGGCGCGGTTGGCGAGTTTGCAAAAGCACACAGAGAGAGTGCGAAACATATGCGTGCTGGCCCACGTAGATCACGGAAAGACGACGCTGAGCGACGCGCTGATATCGCACAATGGGTTCATTTCGCAGCGCCAGGCGGGCGCGCTGCGGTTCATGGACTTTTTGGAGGATGAACAGAGACGCGGGATAACGATGAAGAGCGCCGGCATCAATTTGCTGTACACGCCGCGAACGCCGGTGCGGGGAAGCTCAGAGCCGATACTGATGACGCTCATCGACTCTCCCGGACACGTAGACTTTTGTTCAGAAGTGTCCACGGCGGCGAGGCTTTCGGATGGGTGTTTGGTGGTCGTGGACGTGGTGGAGGGTGTGTGCGTGCAGACGCACGCGGTGTTGAGACAAGCGTGGGAGGAACGCCTCAAGCCATGTTTGGTCTTCAACAAACTGGATAGACTCATACTGGAGCTCGGATACGAACCTCGGGATGCGTACGAAAGAATGAGAATGCTGTTGCACGAGGTGAATGGACTCATGAGCGCTTTCGAGAGCGAAAAGTTTATATCTCAGGCTGATACATTTTTGAGTTCGTTTGATGCTCACGAAGGCGCTGGCGTCCACGAAGTCGATGAGAAAGAGGTTGGAGCGGACTATTTAGATGATGTGAATTTAGACGGCGACGTCGAGGATGCTTTCTCGATTGCGAGCGGTAATGTAGCTTTTGGTAGCGCCATCGATGGTTGGGCTTTCAGACCAGAAGCGTTTGCGGACCTGTACGCCGAAAAGCTCGGGTGCTCGGCGGCGGCGCTTTGCAAGGCGTTTTCTGGAGATTGGTACTACCATCCCAAGATGAAACGAATCGTAAGCCGCAAGGTTGCCGGGGATAAACTCAAACCTCTGTTCGTGCAGTGTATTTTAGATCCAATCTGGAAGCTGTACAAGACTGCAGACATGGAGAAGAATGGCGAGTGGGTGGAAAAGGACTTGGCGACGCTCGCTGCCTCACTCAAAGTGGAAGTGCCTGAAAAGGATCTGCGCAGTTCTGATCGCCGCATGGCATTGCAGAGCGTCATGCGCGCGTGGATGCCAATGTCTCCGGCGTTGTTGGAGATGGTTGCGCACTGTGTGCCCAGTCCAGTGCAGGCTGCGCCTCATCGTATCAATCGAGTCCTTCCTGTGCCGGTGTTACGCGGGACTCGCCCGCCGGGCGTAGACGAGGCTCGCAAGGCTGTCATGGAAGCTAGTCCCTCCGATAGCGCTCCAAAGATAATTTTCGTCAGCAAAATGATGGCTGTGCCGAAAAGTCACGTCCAAGGTGCGATGAATGAGCCTGGAGATGTCAAGTTTATCGCGTTTGCGCGCATTTACTCCGGAACGATTCGAAAGGGCGATAAGGTGTACGTGCTGAGTTCGACACACGACCCGAGTCATTTCGATGCTGAAAAGATCGAAGAAGTCGAGCTTAAAGAGCTTTACCTAATGATGGGCCAAGGAATGTTCACTGTGGATGAGGTACCGGCGGGCAACTTGCTTGCGATTGGCGGACTCGAGACTTCCATCTTGAAGAGTGCCACGCTATCATCCACTTGCGAATGCCCACCGTTCGGGGAAATGATGTTTCAAGCGTCTGCGATCGTTAAGGTGGCTGTTGAACCTGAAAATGTCGGCGATATGGACAGTTTATTGAAAGGTTTACGCTTACTAAACCGTGCAGATGCATTCGTGGAGGTGAGCGTGATGGAGACGGGCGAACATGTCATTGCGGCGGCGGGTGAAGTACATCTCGAGCGATGCATAGCAGACCTCAAAGAGAGGTTTGCAAAAGTCCCCATTCGCGTGTCACCGCCTATTATTTCATTTCGGGAAGCCATCACGAGTAATGCGAGCGCTGGATCCACGACAGCAAATGGACGACTAACCATCACCTGCACCGCCAAACCGATGCCCAACTTTATTGTCCGCGCCGTCGACGATTCTTCAGAGAGTTTGAAGGTGCTCCTTCTCGGCAATGATGATCAAAACGAAGAGAATGCACAGATCGCGGCAGAGTTCGTCGAGAAAGTCGCATCAATTCGAGATTCAGTCACGTACGATGAGCAGGGACCTGACGATATCATCAAAAAGACTCTTCAAACGGCGTGGGCATTTGGACCAAAGCGCATTGGATCGAATATTTTACACGTTGGTACGTACACGGTTGACGTTGACGATGAAGAAAAAGAGTTCGGGCGCGCCAATGCCGGTATAATGCTCGGACTCAGGAAGTCTTACGAGCCAGATCCACCGGATGTTGAACTTCCAGTCGACTTTGATCTCAACGCGATACAAGGAAGTGTCATGACTGGTTTTCAAATGGCCACCGATCGAGGACCTTTATGTGACGAACCATTGACTGGGGTACAAATCACGTTGAATCTTTCCGTCAATGAGGTTGAAAACCCAGAGGTTACCGATGATCAATATGGTCCGCTTTCTGGTCAAATCATCAACACTGTTCGCGACGCGATCCGTCAAGCCGTGCTCAAGGCTGGTACGAGACTCGTCGAAGCCATGTACTTGGCGGTGATCACGACGACATCCGAAGCGCTTAGCGGTACTTATGCTGTTTTAGGGAAGAGACGCTCGCAGATCTTGTCCGAAACGATTCGAGAGGGGACGGGAGTGTTTATCATTCACGCTTACTTGCCGGTGGCGTCAGCGTTTGGCTTCGTCGATCAACTCCGCGCCCAAACTTCTGGAGCGTCCACAGCCCAGCTTGTATTTAGTCATTGGAAACAAATCGACATTGACCCGTTCTTCACGCCAACCACCGAGGAAGAAAGGGAAGAATTCGGGGAGGATGGCGACGTCGGGCCGAATATTGCGCGACAACTTATGGACTCTGTTCGCAGAAGAAAAGGTTTAAAGGTGAGCATTATTTTATTAAATCTCTGCATTTCACACTTGACTGACCACATATTTCTTTCGTTTCACCTAGGTCGAAGAGAAGATTGTCCAGGTCGCCACCAAGCAGCGGACGCTTGCGAGAAAGGCTTGATGCGTCGTCGCTAGAAAAAGTTATCTTTGGGGTTTGCTTTCGCTTCGCGCATAGCCTTGACAAAGCTAATCTTAGCTTGTGTCACAGACATTCCTTTGCATGCGTTCCAAGCATCCCATTTGGCGCGTCCACCGTAGTCGATAGATCCGTCTTCGCGCCAGACTGGTGCAGGATCTTTCACCTCACCCTCGCTGAGATATTGCGACGCACCGTAGCAAGTGTACCACGGCTCGGGTCGAATGGCTTGTCCTCCTGGACGCTTGACGTATTTCCACTTGAGTGATTCATAGTCTTTGTATTCTTCATACTCAGTTAGCATAGTAGCAATCTCTTCTTCTGATAAATCTTCATCAATCTCGTCCTCGTCCTGCGGTGGAAAGTAGTTGAGCGTCAGCGCAAAAGCAATTGAGCATTTGTTGTTGGTCTCGACTCACCTGATCTTCATTCGGGGGCTTCAATCGTTTCGATTTGAATTTTTGCTTAAAGACAGAAAATGCTGACGTCTTGTACACGTTGAAAAAGGCGACGAGATCCACGCGCTGTGCGATGGGCTTATCTGCAGCAACGTTCGTCTTGACAAAGCCATACTCAACAGCCCACGAACGGACATCATCCAGAGTCAGATTCACCTTGGAACCTTTACCAGAATCTTCAAAAGTCACCGTCATTGTTGTTCTAGCTCGAGTCAGTCAAATGCTTGTCGCTCGAGGTGGGGAATAGTGGCGCACTGCTCGCGCCGATTGTCTTCCTAGGAGCTGAAGGGTCACTCACTTTGGGGAGACGAAGAGACACTCGTTTGAAATGCACGTGTGTATGCCGAGTTATAATTACAGAACTAGGTCATCGATAGCCAACGTTTCTATTCAGAAGTGCACAACAAATCAGCCGACAGTTGTATCTACCAAAGATTGAGCGAGATTGTCCACCGCAGCGTCCGCAACCTTATCCTTTGGCGACTTTGATTTCTTGCCGCTCGGCTTGTCCTTCTTCTCCTTCTTCTCCTTCTTTTCTTTGCCGTTTTCGGCGCCGGCGTCGCCCTTTTTCTTCTCCTTTTTCTTACTCTTCTTACTCTTTGACTTTTTATCACCCGGTCCCGTTGGGGCAAAGGCGTTGAATGCCGCGTCATCCTTGGAATACGGGTCGTACCTCGGATAAGCGTCAACCGAAGGGAGATCCTCGCCGCGGTCGAGCGGCTTCAACGGATCGTACGCACCAAGTTGACCATGGAGCGCGCTTGAAGCATTCTTCGGATTGTAGTGCTTACCAATGACGTCGCCGTTCGTTTCTTCTTCCTCTTCCTCGTCGCTATCACTCTCACCCTTGATTGACGGCCTCTCAGCCTTACCCATGGCATGGTTTGCGAGACGAGTTTCGAGTGCCGTCATGGTCGCTGACGGAGGACCAGCCAAAGCCTTAGGACCCTTGCTTTTCTTCGGTTCAGCGGCTTGCGTTTCACCCTCGAGATAATACTGGCCCATCTTCTCCTTGTGCTTGGCCAACATCTCGCGGCTCTCACGTTCCTCACGGGCGATTTGCTCCTTGGTCTTCTTTGCGCCGAAAATCTCGGTGACAGCGCCAAGCTCCTTGTTAGCCTTGTCCTTTTTCTTGCTCTTCTTGCTCTTCTTACCCTTTCTACTCGCGTACTCGTCGTCGTCCTCTTCATCACTGCTGACGAGGAGGTAATCCCACTCTGCACTCATTGGTTCTTCTGCAGTGAATGAGTCTGGGATGTCGATCTTCTTCTGCGCCTTGATGGACACCGGTTGAATTTCTTCGCTCATCACGGTCGCGAAGGCTTCGATGATCACGATACCCGAGCCAGCTTCCTTCTCTTCGGATGAGGCGACAATTCTGAGCATCTGCTGGAGTTGGCAGCTGCGCTCGCGCACTTCAAGATTGAAGCTCGTGGTGAATGGCTCGATGGAGCGAGTCACCTTTTCACGAAGCTCGATCAAGTCTTCGGACTCTGGTACGAGCTTACCAGGAACCGGGGCCGAAGAATCAGTCTCTTTGGCTTCGTCCGCCAATTCGATTAGCGGTTCGTTAGACGGGAGAGCCCCGACAGCGCCAGTCGGACGAATGCCTTGAGAGTACGCCAAAACGGCGCTGGCGTACACCTTGAAGATCGCTTGAAGGTAGACGGATTGGACGTCGCCCGGAAGCTGCTTGACTTGTGGATGAAGCATGGCGTCAAGAATCTCTTCGTGATCGACAATGTGGTGAGCGTATTCACCAACCACCCAGGCGACCGCCTTGAGAGCGGCGGGCACCGTCTTGTTAACGTTGGACTGCTCCAACAAAGAAGTGTCGAGCAACAGCGGCGCCAGGATCCCAACAGCCGCCTCACGAATGACTTCAACGCGCAAGCAAACGTCGATGATCTGCTCGGCGATGAGCGCTCCGTGCGCAGAGCACGGGACTCGAATGAGGTCGGCCAGTACGGAGAGATACCAGACAAAGTCCGTCACTAAAGCGTATCTGTCGTTCATGCAAATGTGGATAACGCTCTGCACGAGCTCGTCTCTGAAACGCTGATCCGCCTTGCCCATGGAGTTCATCAAGTGAGCGGTCGTATCGATGAGGGTTCGCTTCGTGACGAGACCGCAGACTATCTTCAATGCGCAGTATTGAATGTTCGAGTCTTCGTGATCCAAGCACTCGAAGATGTTACCCTTGTGCTCTGCGACGATGCGTGGATGAGAATCGAGCAAGTAAGTGAGCGCATGAAGCGCCAAAAACTTAATGTTCGGGTCGTGATCTTCCAACATATCCTTCAACTTGTCCACCGCTTGACGAACAACCTTCTCTTGAGACGTCATACCGACGACAACAGTGCGAATGCACTCGTACATGAGAGACTTCGCATTGGTCGTCTCGAGAATTTCTGAAATGGGTCCAGCGAGCTTCTTCGCCAAGCGCGGCTCGAGCGGCGTCAGAGCACCGAAAACCTTCACAAGCTTGATCGTCATCCAGTTTGAGGAAGAAGAAGTGAGAAGCTTGTAAAATTTCGGAGCCAAAGGTAGATACGTCTTCGGGTTGTGCATGGCGAGTTCAGACAAAACGGTGACAGCGGCTTGAACGACAGACTGGTCGTCGTCGTCGAGACACTCCGTGAGTCGGGCGAAAGACGGTCTCAAGGCTTCCGGGTAGCGCAAGAAGCATTTGTACAAGCACAGGCACGCTCGTCTACGCAAATCAGGCTTGTGATTGTTCAACAGGGAGTAGACATCGGCGACGAGCGTCTGAGACAACTCGGGAGTCACAATGTTCCCAAGGCACGAGATTGCCAACGCCGCTTCAGCCGGGTTTGGTGAAGCCAAATCCTTCTTCAAAAGGTTCGGGATCAGCAACACAACATCAGTATCGTCCCCAAAAGACTGACACGCAGCCAAATAACCGACTCTCTTGTACTTGACATTCGTCGTGCTCATCAACTCGACGACGTGGAACGACGCCCAGTGCATCGAGTACCCGAGCGAGTGCAAGTACGTCGCCTTTTCAATCGCCACCGCCTTGGTGCGAATATCGCTCGACACAACCTCCGCTCTGATGTCCGTCAGGCATTTGTTGATGAAATCCTTTTGCGAATCCTTGTGCGCGCGAATTCCCGTGATCATGTCTCTGAGAGATTTTTGGAACAAGCGGATCGACGTCGCCTTTGTCTTATCCCGCGACCCCATGCTCGAGGCGCTAGACATCATCTCGACCGCTCGTCCTCACCTAATTCGTTTCCTTTTCCGTTTCGCCGAGTTTGAGCGCGACGAATCGAGTCTTTCCCGTCGCTCGCACACCACTCAATCACTCAAATCGAACGCTCGCTCAACACCAACCAGTGCGAGTGAGATCGACACGGAGTGAGACACACGCACTGAGACGACGTCCCCTCCGCGCGTTTCGGGTGCCTCGACACCAAAGACCCACAGAGCTATCGACGCTGGACGAAAGCCGTCGGGTCGCGCGCGCGGATCCGTCGCGTCACCGTGTCGAGTCGCACAAGATTCTCGACGCAAGCAAGCAAGCATTCACCGATTGAAAGCATCGAGTCGAAAATTTCGGTATGGACTAGGGTTTAAGCATACCCTCACTCATTTTAAGGTTGATGAACCGTCGAGTACAATGATTTTATCTCTCGAGTTTCATAGAAGTGTCTACATGGGTTTCAAAACGCTTACAAAGCGAAAATAACGATTGGATTGGATTGGATCGGATGGGATCGGACTCGACGTGACGCACCCATTCGAACCGACGCCGGCGACGACGACGCGAGGACGCGACGCCCCGATGCGAACGATGATGGTTTGTGACGCCGCGGTCGGTATCTCGCGGCGAAACGCGACGACGGCGACGGCGGCGGCGACGGCGGCGGCGCGCGTCGCACCCGGCGGATTTCGGAATCGACCCACGCATCGTCACGGCGTCACCGGGAGCGTTTCATCGACACGACGACGACGGGCTCGACGCGGGGATACCGTCGAAGCCGGGGCGTCCGGAGCGGCTCCGGCGACGGAGGCATCGCTGGTGTTCGGGAGAGGCGACGCGGCGGCGAACGCGTTCGACGCCGCGTCGGTGGGGAACCCCGTGGTCAAGTATTTCGCGGGCGACGACGAAGCGAGGTGGATGATGTGGTACTCGGGCGCGGACGCCGAAGGCGCGGAGTGCGTTGGATTGGCGACGTCGACGGATGGGATCGAGTGGAGTCGCGGAAACACGTTCACGGAGACGTATAGAAACGATGTGAACGGACAGAGCGTGGACGTGGGGAAGGTTTTGTGGGCCAACACGGAGGACTGGTGGACGTTTGACACGCGAGGCGTGCGCGTGGGCGACGTGCAGCTCATCTCGAGCGATTCCATCTCTGGTGGTTCCGTGTATTGGATGTTTTACCACGGGAGTAATTTTGAAGAGGTGAATGGGGTGGAGGGTGCGCGCACTCGACCGGGTCTGTGCCTGTCTCAGGATGGTAGAAACTGGGCGCGAGTCGAGGGCGAGCACCACAGCGGCGCGCTCTTCGACGTAGGCCAAGCCGGGGAGTGGGACGAGGTTGATGTGCGAGATCCAAAGGTTTTACTAGCCGGTCCGAACGACATCAGAGTCTATTATGCATCGATCGATGCGAAAACCGGCGCGAGTTCGATCGGTCTCGCGCGTACTCGCGACGGTTTCGTGTACGCCAAGCGCCCCGGTTCCATCTTTGGTCCCGGTCCGAGCGGTTCCTTTGACGACGCCGGGGTCGCCTCGCCCTGCGTCGTTCGCCTCGGTCGCGCCGAGTTCATCATGTTTTACGAAGCCTACTCTTCCGCTTCGCCCGGAATCGCTTCCATCGCCGTCGCAACCTCCAAGGATGGCATCGAGTGGACGCGTCCATCCGCTCCCGTCCTCGGTCCCGGCGTTTCCGGAGCCTGGGACGAGGGCGGCGTCGGCAAGCCTTACGCCGTTCCCATGGCTGGTGATCGCGTTCGTCTCTACTACGAAGGTCGCAATCTCGGGTCCTCCACCGGTGCCGGCGTCGGTGTCGCTCTCAGCAGTGATTCCGACCGTTTCGTTTTCAACAGGAGAACGCGTCAGCAGTGAACGCGCTCGCGCTCGCGGTTTTATTAGAAATTTTTATTCGTTTCATTTCAATCAACCTTCATTGTTATCCACGCTTTACAACCTTGTCCATGCGTGCGACGACGACGACGACGACGACGACGCCTCACCGCGCGCGCATCCACTCTTCTCGCGGTCGGACGCGTCGTTGTCGCGCCACCGCCGCGAGAGGGACGACGAACAAGACACCCATCGTCATCTTGCCCGGGCTTGGAAATGAGAGCGGTGATTACGACGAGTTGGTGTCGCTCTTGCGGGATCGAGGACACGTCGTCGGCGTCGCGGACGTGAAACGATACGATTGGTTGCGTAACGCCGCCGGAGCGGTGAAACGAGAGTACTGGGCGGGGAATTTAAAGCCGAGACCGACGGTTGATTGGTACTTGGAACGGGTGGCGACGGCGGTGCGAGGCGTCGTCGGCTCGGGCGAAGGAGAGAAGGTGACGCTCGTGGCGCACAGCGCCGGTGGATGGTTGGCGAGGGTGTACATTGATGATTTTGATGGTGATCGCGACGTCGGGGCACTCGTGACGTTGGGGAGTCCGATGAAACCGACGCCGAAAGGGGTGGCGGGGGTGGTGGACCAGACGCGCGGCATCCTGGACTTTGTCGAGGCGAATTGTAGAAAGACGAGCGAATTGGCGCCAATCAAGGTGACTTGCGTGGCTGGGACGTACAAGAGAGGAAGTGATTCCGTGAGCGATGGTGTTCAGGAGTTCATCTGCGGTCTCGGGTACAAGCAGGTGTGTGGGGACGCCAACGTAGACGGCGACGGTATCACGCCCATCGACGCCGCGCTCATGGAGGGCGCTCGTCACATCGTTCTCGACGGTGTGTATCACACCCCGCTCGGCGCCGACTCGGAGAAACGAAAATGGTATGGCTCACCCGAGATTTTAGACGCGTGGGCGAGCGTCGCCCTCGAGTAATTCGTTAGATTCATCGTCGTCGTCGCGACGGTATCAATATTTACACTTCTAGCTACTCTTATACTACCCCAGCAAAAGAATCCGCGGGGGTGCCACACACACACAAAAAAGCCGCGGAACCCAGAACTAGCCGTCGTTCCTTCTCACCCGCGATCGGCCGCGAACGCCCCACCGGGTCCCCTCTTTTTAGCCGCCGGCTCGCCCTGGTCCCCGTCCGCCACCCAGCCGGCTCGCTCTGGGTTCTGCCCATTCGTCGCGTCCCCGAACCGTCGTTTCGAACCCTCTCTTCCATCCTGCGTTCAAAAGAAACACACAAAAACCCACTCGTCAGTCTTCACAAACTTTGTTCGTTCAATCGATACCGTCGATACCGTCGTCGTCGTCGCTGGTCTTCAAACAAAATTTCAAACAAGATTCCACGCACCGTCACTCTCCACGCCTCACCGAGCACCCGCTCCGATTCCACGCGTTGTCCTCCGACGTATATCTTAAACGTCATTATTCGTGCACCTCTTCCCCTCTCGCGTCCGTCCGTCCGTTCGTCCGTTCGGCGTCGCTGTCCGGCGGGCCGGGAGTGCGGTCAGAGCGCCGGCGCAGCCGCCCGAGTCGCGGACCGAAACACACTCCATGTATGCGTATACAGTATTAGACGTCATAAAAGTGAATGGACTAATGGCGCTTCACGTATGTGTGTGTGTTTATGTGTGTGATGTGTGTGTATACAGTATGAATATCGTCGTTTGTTGCGACGCACCCGACGTGGTTTCGGCTGCGCGCGCGGATTGGCGAGAGACGACGACGACGACGACGACGACGACGTCATGGGGGTCGGCGCGCTCCTGCGAAGAGTACTGGGAGGACCGACGGTGAAAACGACGAAGACGACGACGACGAGTGGTGGTGGTGGTGGTGGTGGGTCGTTGGGACGACGACGTAGACGTAAAGTTGACGATGAGGATGATGATGTCGATGCAGACTATGACGACGACGAGGACGACGAGGACGACGAATCGATGATAGAAAACGAGGACGACGAGGACGACGAGGATGATGACGAGGACGACGAGGACGACGACGAAGTTTCGGCTGAGGATGGGAAGGGTGGACGCGGGCGGGAACGTAATCGGCGAGACGATGCTTTGGCCAAGCGGGGGAGTAAGAGGGTGAAAAAGGGAACGACGGAGGGCGAATCCAGGGGAGGGTTTCGAGTAAATCAGAATGTTATTGATTTAGCGCCGACGAGTGAGAAGGGTGACGACGACGACGACGACGCCGGTGAGTTGGATAGACGGGGAGGAGGACGTCAGTCTAGACGTAAACCGACACAGAATTTGCGGCAGATGTTTGGAACGACGACTACGACATCGACATCGATGAAGACGGGGAGGGATATTGAAGGTGCAAACGCGCAGCGTGCGAAAAAGTCACCCGGGGGTGGAAACAGACGAGTGGCAAAAGTGGATATCGTCGATTTTGAGATGGCCATCGAGCTCAGTTTAGACGTAGATACTCTGACGGAGATTGAACGAAGCTTTTTGCCTGAAACAGAAGAGCACACGGATGCGGATTTCATCGCTATTAGAAACGCTCTCATTGTCAAGTGGCGATCAAAGCCTCGCGAGTATCTCTCGGCGGCGGCGGCGACGACGCTCTTCAAGAACAAATTCTTCACGCTCGCTCGTTGCGTGCACAAATACCTCACCACGTTTGGATACATAAACTTTGGGGTGATGAAATCGGGCAAGTTTGAAGCAGAGTTGACGGAGGGAGATAAGATGTCTGTGGTTGTCGTCGGCGCTGGCATCGCTGGAGTCACAGCCGCGCGACATTTGCAAGCTCTCGGACACAAGGTTGTCGTTATTGAATCGAGGGAACGAAGCGGTGGACGTATCAGAACTCAAGAATTCGAAAATACTTCTGCATCCTCAGCCAGCGGACGAAACGCCGTGGCTGATCTCGGGGGAAGTATTTTGAGCGGCAAGTCTGGAAACCCGCTTTGTGTCGTCGCGAAGCAACTCGGAATCAAGACGCAAACGATTCAATCAGAGTGCCCTCTGTTTGACAAGGAAGGAGAACTCATTGATGAAACGATCGACGCGCAAGTTGAAAAGGACTTCAACGAGATCCTCGCGCAAATGTCACGCTACAGAGATTCCCTCACCGTGGACGCCGCCGCGAAGAAGTCGTTTGGCCAGGAGCTCTCCCGTCGCATCAACTCGGTGCTTCGCGATGGCGTCCCAGTTGGGAGTTTGATGTCCAAGACGCAAACGTTCGATTGGCACGTCGCCAACTTGGAATTCGCAAATGCGGCGAGAGCTGACGACTTGTCGCTCCGATACTGGGATCAGGATGACCCGTACGACTTCACCGGCGAACACGTCGTCATTCCGGGTGGAAACTCTCGCTTTGTTGAGGCTTTAGCCAAGGATGTTAAAATTTGGTACCAGCACCGAGTCACCGGGATCACAGATGCTTCGACCTTCGGTTCGACGGGGGTTATCGTGCACTGCGGTGACGCCATCGATATTTGTGCGGATTGCTGCATCGTCACCGTTCCTCTCGGTGTCTTGAAGAAGGATGTGATTTCTTTTGTGCCAGCGCTTCCACCTCGCAAGATGCAAGCCATACGCAACATCAACTTTGGCCTTTTGAACAAGGTTGTTCTCGTGTTTGAACACCGCTTTTGGGACGAAAACATCGACACCTTTGGCTTTTTACAAAACGTATCTAAGGATAGGGGCAAATTTTTCCTCGTGTACTCGTACACGAAGCACGCAGATGGCAACGTCTTGCTTGCGTTGTGTTCAGGAGACTCAGCTATCGAGGTTGAAAATTCCAAGGTGGGCGATGTCGTGGACGATTTGATGGAATCTCTGCGCTCGGCTTTCGAGAAAAATGGAGTGGTGATCCCAGATCCATTGGCAGCGCACGTCACGGCTTGGGGAAAAGACGAGAACACGTACGGATCGTATAGCAGCTGCTCGACGACTACGAGCACGGTGGATTACGAGGAAATGTCAAAGCCGGTGAACAACGTACATTTTGCTGGTGAAGCGACGAACGCGATGTATCCAGCCACCATTCACGGAGCCTTCTTATCGGGTTTACGTGAAGCTGGTCGAATCGCGATGAAGAGCGCCGCCACGGACACTAATAAGAAAATGATTGAAATCAACGTCGCCATTAACAGCTTTGAAGCGGACGATTCCGACGGCGCGTAGGGCAGGCGGGACGATGATAACTGTAGTAGAAGCCCGCATAGTATTTGTAGTCTAATTCAATTGCATACACTAATAAAGAATGAATCACATCGCACTTGGTGGTACAGGCTTGTTACGTGCGGTACAACAGTTGTCAAAAAAATGTTCTATTCAGGGATTGGCGTCGGCGATCATTTCGTTTCTTTGGTGGGCGCGCGCCGCTTTGCCGCGGACTCATCCTTCTCGTTCGATGACGACGCCCTTCTCTTCTGCTGCTTTGGACGCTGAGGATTGTCGTACGCGCTGTCCGTTTTATCAGAATCCATTTCGTCGTCGGTCATCGTCGTCGTCGTCGTCTTTTTCTTTTTGCGAGCGGATTTCATCTCGGCGCGCGTAAACTTTGACGCCTCGGCACGAGTAGATAAATCACTCAAGTATTCGTCGACTCCCGGTAGGTTGTGAGTACTACGCCAGCGGGTCATAATCTCTTCCTTGTTACGAGCCGTCATCGGGGCGCGATGCACGTTGTGCATGGCGCGCTTTGGATTCATCGCGACGCCTCGAATCCACTCGAGAAAGCTTCGAATGGTCCTCAGATCCTTATTCTTTTGGGCTCGTCCCTCGGAAGCACCGTCTTCTCCTCCTCCACGAGATGGAACCGCCACCGAAGCTTTCGTCGCACCTCGCGGACCTCGCTTCGCCCACGCTTCGCGCGGCGCGGGCTTTTCCGCGCCGTCGACGTCGACTCTGCCGTGCTTGTTGAAATCCGTCTGCCAGACGTTGTAGTAAAAATTGACAATGTCTCGCATCGATTTCCCCGGAATTTTCGTTAGAAGTGGGAACAAATCGTCAGAAAAACGAGAGACGTGTTCACCAAAGAGACGAATCTCGTCCTCGTCCCAACCTCTCGCGCCTTGCTCGGCGCCGATAGCGCACAGACCCAAAAGAGCATCATCCGCGCCGTCATCTCTGAGACGCTCCACGAGCGCCGCGCGCGACGCCGCAATCTCCTCATTCGTAAACACGGGCTTTGGTTGTTCCTGCTCCTCCTCCACCGCTTGCTCCTTCTCCTGCGGAGGAACGTGCGTGTTATCGCACGTTCCGGGAGACGAGATGAGCAAGTGTCGCCGCGGACTTTTCGACTCGTCGTCAAAAGTTCGCGTCGTCGTCGTCGTCGGCGGCGGCGGCCACAGACGAGCACCGAGGTAAAACTTTTCTCTATCACTCATTTTCCCTCGTTTGAACGAATCCAGAACGCCTTCCGGCACGCGAGCTTGGTGATCGACGCCGACTCTGATGATACCCGATCGGCTCATGGTGCTCCCGGATCCCGTCCAACCCCTCGGTCTCTTTTCATCCTCCAAGCTCTCGTGATGATACGGCGCGTGCTCGAGCAACGCCAACAAATCACTGATCGCGCTCGACGTTTCCTCGAGCCCGCTCCCGTACCCGCTTCCGCTATCGCTCGCGTACCCGCGTCTCAAAGCCAAGTCCGCGGACGAGGTTCCATCCTTGGAGCCGCCGGCGCCGCCGGCGCCGTCGTTGTTATTTCTATCGTTCCTCGTCGCCAACGCCACGAGCGAGTTCACCCGACGCATCCCACGACGCGATCCATCCACGTAATCATTACTCGTCGCGTCATCATCCTCCCCGCCGCCGTTCACACCGCCCTCGCTCCTCCCCCTTCCTATTCCTCGCCCCGGCGCTCGTCTCGGCCGACGCGGTTGCATTCGCACCCGCGCCGTTCGCACCCTAAACTTCAACAACCTCGCCCGGTGCACCAACCCTTCCCCGTGGGCGTACCTCACCGGTTCATCCGCTCGTCCCCGCTCCACCGCGACGCCGCGCACCCACTTCACGACGCTCTCGCACGTCTCCCGTCGCTTCCTCGCCTCCTCCTCCTCCTCCTCCTCCCTCGCCCGCGCCTTCGCCTTCGCATCGTCGTCCCCCGTCGCCGCCGTCATCGCGACGTCCAAGTCGGGCGACGACGACGATCGACGACGCGTCCCATCGCCCGACGTCGACGGTCGCAGCGGCGACGACGCCGTTCCAACCATCCGCACGTCCGTCCGAGCGCCTCTCCGTCTGAAGCGAAGAAAAACGAAACGGCTCTTCTGGTCATGTATGGGTATGTATGGGTCCCTTTATACGACTCGGACATCTGGATGTGTTCCTATGTAAGGGACACACAACACGGTCTAGGGCGACACGGTGACACGGCGACACGGCGACACGACGACCTTTCCCGAGGGCCGGGGTCGAGGCGCGCGCGCGACGGAAAGCGTCCCCGATCTCGCCGTGCTCGGACGCGCGCGTCGAGCGTTTGAAAACGCGCAGTGCAGTCTGTACCGCACCGCGACGAGACGACGGCCATCGACATCGGAGATCGAGCGAGCGCGAGACGACCGCCGCGAACGGCGACGGCGAAGGCGGCGCCGATCCTTCCCTCGGCGATTCTTCGCTCGTCGAAAACGTTCGGTTCGGCGACGAAGAGCTCTTCGTCTTCGACGACTTCGTGCGGTCCCTCTCGACTCTTTGGGTCGTGAACCGTCAGAAGACGAACAGGCGGTTCGGTTCGTTCGTTTGCCTCAACGCGCCCTCGAACCAGTCGTTCAACCGCGTTCAACGCCGTTTGCTTCAACGCGCCCTCTCAGTGTGCGGGCGTGAATATCGCGAGGCAAAGTATATTCCGATCGGCACGCGTCCGGTGAAACCGAGGTTTACGAATACGAACATCGAGCGTCGTTCGATGGACGCGCGGCGTATCGAATCGAATGGAATCGTCACAAGAGACGCCGCACAGAGCTGGAATGCGTGTACTGAGTGGGTAAAGTACAAGTACATGCACGACGGCGGGTGTTT
>Ga0181570_10000379_pt1 | contig 42582 bp, 67 predicted proteins | sample 101ome_18_FD_148667 | JGI IMG/M metagenome (GOLD analysis project Ga0181570, IMG submission 148667) | Coastal salt marsh microbial communities from the Groves Creek Marsh, Skidaway Island, Georgia - 101406AT metaG (spades assembly) | ecosystem: Environmental > Aquatic > Marine > Intertidal zone...
AATCCGAGTACAAATCAACAAGTTCCAATATCAGAGGCAGAACTAGCAGCCATTGTAGAAGCACAAGGCGAAGCAACAGGTAATGTTCGTTATGGAAACCAAGGCGGCAAACGCAACTTGCCTATCCAGCAAGAACTTATGGATATATTAGATGCAGCATGTACCGCGGCAGGAGTTGACGGACTTATTACTAGCGGCGGCCAAGTTCCGACTTCAGAAGGTGGAGTTAATGGAGTAAATCGAACAGGTTCGAACAGGCATGATAGAGGTTATGGTGCTGACATTGCTTTGTTTGTTCCAGACTTCAATGGAAGACAACTTTCATCTCGTAATCCTAACGATTTAGGAATTATGATGACCTTTATGAGAGAGTGCAGAGACCGAGGAGCAACGGCTATTGGACAAGGAAATGGATACATGAGTGACAATGTGATACATGTAGACATTGCTTGGAACGGACAAAAAGCAGGACAAATTTCTGGAATACTTGCATCTCGAACTTGGGGCGGAGGTGATAGTACTGGAACCAGCACTAACTATGCAAATGCTCCTCAGTACATGAAAGATTTAATGCAGGGGACACTAGTATAATGGCAGATTTTAACCATACCGACTATACAGCAGAATTAAACCGTATTATTGTTGCCTTAACAAGTATCCGAGACGACATAAGACTTATTAGAGCTCGCGGAGAATCAGGCAGCACAGGTTTAGTAATCAACAAAGTTATGAACCCAATGGAAACAGCATTAATGCAGATAGCAATGGGTCCAAAAGGTGCTGCTAATGCTTGGGCAGCATCACAAAGAGTTTCTTCCGTTACAGAGTCCGGAGCAGCAATACCAGGCGGTGCCCCTGCAGGTGGCGAAGAAGGCGCAGAAGGCGAAGCAGGCGAACAAAGAGATGCTATTGTAGCCGCACTAGGAGCCGACCCAACAAAAGGTATATTTAGAGAAAATGCTCTATACTACTATGAAGCAGCACCAACCGCAGGACCGGATGATGGACTTAGAGGTTCCGCTCCAGTTCCGCAACCTTATGTTGCAGACGGCGGCGTTATTGGGTATCATGACTTAGGATCGAATACACCTAAACCAGGATCACCACCGAGTGCAGATGTACTTGATTTTGGCGCAAGTAAAAAGCGTTGGCCAGCAGAACGTCAGCCATCGCAAGTTTGCGAAGCAGATGGATTGTTTGGAGATATACTTAATTCAATTACAGGACAGGTTGTTGGTAAGTTTATTGAAGCAATACAACAAGAAATTGAAACAGGTGGGGCATCTACTAGTACAACAACACAAGTAGGCGGCTCTCAAGGATCCGAGTTTAAATCTACACAGTATGACTGGAGTGATTATAACAATACAGATGGATTAGATGTATATGACGAAGATTATAGTGCTTAACGGAGAGAAAAATGCCTAGTGTTCACAGAATTGGCGATCTTGATACAGATGGAGATATTGCAGTAACAGGATCTCCGAATGTTTTTGCAAACGGCGGACCGACTATGGGCGGCGGAGCAGCCGCAGTACTCGGCCTACCAGATCTTGTAATGGTTACACCAGAAGTTTCTCGTATGATATTAGAAGATCGGGCAAACGAAATTGCATACGGAGTAAATCCAGATACATTAGAAGCATTAGAGTCCTACGGTGGAGGTATGCCTGGGGGTGTAAATCCCGTAACAGGAGAGTTTGGAGCGCAACCTGCACCAGGTAGTCCAGCGCAAGCACGAGGCAACGACGGTGCTGGAACACCGCCACCATCAGGTAATGCTGAGCCTAGTGAATGGTTAGAATGGATGCCACACGTAAATCCTAATGTTCTACCTGAAGCAAGAGAAAAACTTATTGCACTTGCTCAAGCAGTAGGCAAGCCTTTGCGTCTTAACAGTGGATATAGAACTCCTGAGTATAATGCTCAAATAGGCGGCGCAAGAAACAGTCAACATGTACAGAGAAAGGCAATCGATATTCAATGGCCTGGTAGTAGCACAAACGAGAAAAAAGATTTTATGCAGAAAGCAATTGATGCAGGATTTACAGGCATAGGCGCATACAATGGATTTATGCATGTAGATATTCGAGGACAAAAAGTTTGTTGGGGACCAACAGGTGGCCGGGCAAGCATGTATACAGAATTTGTACAACTTCTAAGGCAAAACGGATATTCAGTTTAGGCTTGACAAACACAGATTTCTGTGTTACAATTACACATAATTAGAAATAAGGCAAAGAAAGAGGCATGCTTATGAATAAAAAAGTAATACTAGTAGACGCCGATGGCGTACTATTAAATTGGGAATGGGCTTTTAGTGTGTGGATGGAACAGCATGGGCACACTGCAATTAAAAATGGTAACTTGTTATATGATATTGGTGACCGCTACGGAATTGCCAAAGAACAAGGAAAACAATTAATCAAGATTTTTAACGAAAGTGCTGCAATTGGATTTTTGCCTGCACTTCGCGATGCAATGTTTTATGTAAAAAGACTCCATGAAGAACATGGATATGTATTTCATTGCATAACTAGTTTAAGTTTAGATCCTAATGCAGGTAAACTGCGTAGGATGAACTTAGAAAAACTCTTTGGTAAGACAGCGTTTGAGCAAATTATATGCTTAGATACAGGTGCTGACAAAGATGAGATACTTGTAACTTATCAAGGAACAGGATACTACTGGATTGAGGACAAGTTAGAAAATGCTGTAGCAGGACAGCAGTTTGGGCTTAATCCAATACTTATAGAGCATGGTCATAACATGCAAGAGATTCTTCCAGAAGGTGTAAAAAAAGTAGTAAACTGGAAAGAAATATATGAAATCATTACAGGAGAAAAAGTATGACGTTACATGAAGAAATCGTTCAAGCGTTTAATAATTACCTAGCAGAAGCAGAAACTTTTGACAGCAAAGGTGTAAAAGCCGCAGCCGCTCGTGCCCGCAAGGCACTAGGCGATCTAGGTAAACTTACAAAAGATCGTAGAAAAGAAATCCAAGACAAAAAGAACGCAATGTAAGGATAGCCAACCACGGTTGGAAACTGATAGGATTATAGCGCATGTTAGCGTTATAATCCTTTCTTTTTGTAAATACATTTGTACCACAGAAATGAAAGGTATTAAATGTTAAAACGTTTAGATCGCAATGATCTCAAAGAAGAATACAGAATATTCTATATGGTGAAAGGTCACCTTGACGCTACCCCGCAAACAGTAATAGATTGTGCAAATGGATACTTCAAACGTCTCTGGGCAGATGGCTCCAACGGCGCACCTCTCTATGATTATGCAGAGCAGTTCGAACAAGCATGGAGTAACTTACAAAATGGTGTCAACCAAGATATCAAATCTTAGTGCAGAAGATTTATTATACCTAGAAGAATTATTAGGAAAAGAGTTTGCAAATATTAACGAACGCAAACAAGCATTCAAAACAAAAAACGGATGGTGTCCAGAAGAAGCAAATAGCAAAAAACTATTACGTTTAATAAATGCAGTTCGGTCTCAACGTAATATAACACGCATGGAAAAGTGGTAAACTAAATAATGTATGAGATTAATATACATTCACGGAGCAACTGCCAGTGAGCGTAGTTTTGCCTTCATACAGAAATCACTTCGAGCCAAAGATCCTATCTACTTAAACTACGAAAAAGATAGCACAGCAAAAGACAATCTATCTGTTATGCGGATAGAACTATTAAAACATGCTGACGAACCTCTTTTCGTAATTGCACACAGTATGGGAGGATTGTACGCAACCTATCTGCAAGAAGAATTCTCAAATATCAAAGGTGTAGTTAGTCTTGCAACACCATTCAATGGCAGTGAGATTGCAATGTGGGGAGCAATGTTAAACCCTAACTATCAATTGTTTCAAGACATTACTACACACAGTGAATTTATAAGACACAGTCGAAAGATAGATATTACAGTTCCTTGGTTACAAGTTGTAACAACTGTAGGAGATGTTCCTTGGATCAACGGACGCAACGATGGGATTGTTACACGCTCGAGTATGACCTGTAGAGATGATGTTGAATATATTGAACTTGATAGAAACCATTATGAAATAGTTTTGAGTAAAAGAGTGGTTGACATAATCAAAAAACGAGTGTATAAATAAACTGTTAGCGTTGAAGCAACGTGGACGTATACTGGACCCGGGGGCGGTACCCGGCGACTCCACCATAAACACATAGTCTACTGGTGAATGAGATAATAATGCTCATAATAAAAGTCCAAACTGTGTGTTTATGATGGGGTCGAAATAGGATCGACAGGTGCGGAAGTGAAGTGGAGTTAACCGGATGACTGCGTTATTGGTCAAACATTATAATTGCAAACGACAATTATGCGCCAGAAATGGCACTAGCGGCTTGATAGAATAAGCACGTAGGGGTTTGACAGTACCTGGCAACAGAAACTGTCACTTTTAAGCAACAGTTTGGACCAAATTTAATAAATAATTGTTGCAATGCGTACAATCGCACTAAATAGAAATGTGGAGAAGCAGTTGGTCCTGCTCTCCACTTTTATTTTGCAAAATATAACTAGAAGGAAAATATAATGCGTATAATATTTAGCACTTTTGCTGTTATGGCTCTTTTAGCGTCCAACGCTTTCGCTGAGTCAACAGTAGCAGCAGGTCCTCAATTGACAGGTTCAATCGAAGTTGAAACAACTAGAGATGCAGTAACCGATAATTGGGGTACCACAACAACCATTGGAGCAGGTATTTTTGCATCAGGTATTGGATTTGGTAGCGTTAGTTTCGAATCTGTTGACGCCGGTACTATCGAAGTCGACGAATGGAAACTAGGCACAAGTGTAAGTGATGTTACTGTTTCACTTGGTGACCAAGGTAGTGTTTTTGTTGAAGCATGGTCAGACCATTCTGCAATCGCTGCACCAACCATTGATGAATCAATTCGTTTGTCGATGGGTGATGCAACAGTTGCACTAGGTTTTGCTGACTTTGGTAACGACATCCTAGACTTGGGTAGCATTCAATCTGCATATAACGCAGACTTGGGTGTTCTAAACCTAGGTACTTCTTTCGATTACAATATGGATTCGGAAGAGTATGCTGTAGGAGCTCGCGCACTTACAGAAGGTCCAGCCGCTGGTATACAACTTGGTGGTGCTCTGTCATATGCTTCTGTTGATGAAAACATTGCATATGAAATTGATGCACACATGAGTGGTATTTCAGTTTACCTAAATGGTGACAAAGACGAACTACTAGAAAACGTCGGTGCAGGATATGCACACAATATCGGTGGTCTTGATCTGTATGCAAAAGTCAACTATGGCTTAGAAACAGAAGAATTCACACCAACAGCCGGTGTAAGTTTTAGTTTCTAAAACACACCATTAACTGTATTACAGTTACTAGGGCCCTTCGGGGCCCTTTTTTTGGTTTAATTTCAATAAATACATACATAACTTGATTGGGAGAAAAACAATGGCTCGCACGTCATTTACAAGCAAAATGCAAATCGAGGCAACTCGTAAAAAAACAAGCATTGGTGGGAACGATGCTATGATCAAAACTAGTTCTATGAACAAGAGCAAGCGTAGTGCTTATAAAAAGTACCGTGGCCAAGGAAGGTAACATATGAATGGCAGAAATAGATGACAAAGGAAAACTTGAAGTAAGTGTACGCATACTAGGTAATGAGTTAGTAGCATTACGTATGGATGTAGACGACTTCAAAATGAAATGGTTAGCAATGGGTGTTATTGCTATTGTTGCACTAGGTTGGGCAGCAGGTAGTTTTGGCCCTGAACTAATAAACATGTTTGGAGGTTCGCAATGAACATGAAATTTGGAATAGGTGTAGTTATTGCTATTGTCTTACAAGTAAGCGCATTTGTATGGTGGACAGCACAACAGGCACAAACAATTGAAACACTTAATCAACAGGTCACAGAACTTACAAGTCGTATGGCCGTTGAGGATGACATTAATATGAAGCGTGATATTGCTGATATTAAAAAGTCAATGGAAGAATACAATTTGTGGTTAGTAGAGATTGATCGAGATATAGATGATTTGATTGACTTTGCTAAATTTACAGAAAATCGTTGGGCAGAAGCATATGCTAATGATCCATCGTACGAAAGGAAATTTGGAAACAAAGCACCGCCATTACAATAAAACAAGGAGAGAGGGCATGTACGAATATAGGGCAACCGTACTAAAAATCATCGACGGAGACACTGTTGATGTTGATATTGATCTAGGATTTGGAGTAACACTAAAAGACGAACGTGTTCGTATTATGGGTATTGATACACCTGAGTCTAGAACAAGTGACGATGTAGAAAAATTGTTTGGACTAGCAGCCAAGCATAGACTAGAAGAACTGCTAGGAGAAACAACAATTCTCAAAACACAAATAAACAAAGATGGAGAAGATATGAAGGGCAAGTTCGGACGTATCTTAGGTGACTTTGTTGCAGAAGATGGACGTCTTGTTACAGATATCTTAATTGAAGAAGGACATTGTGTAGCATATTTTGGAGGTTCAAAAGAAGAAATCCAAATGAAACACATGGCAAATAGAGAAAAACTATTAAGAGAAGGCATTGTAGACAAAGAAGAATACGAAAAACGTCTTAATGGTTGACAAAACTTAAAAACCCTGCTATAGTATTAGAACGTTAACTAAGAAAGGCAGGGTTTTTTATGACTATGCATTTGGTAGGTCCATACTTAACTACTACTAACAGCAGAAAACGTAAGGCAAAGAAACTTACAGAAAATCAAAGGCTAGAATTAGAACAAGAATGGCGCAAGCATAACAAGCATATGCGCAGAATTAATTGCCATTCGGCACAGTTCGACACGTTCGAACAGTATCTTTCGTATCGTTCGGGTAATCATAAGCCGCGCAAGCAAGAGTCTCGCGGTGTTTATGTACCTCCAAAAGACTTTCGTAGAGAAACACCGTACATTCCTAGTCTTGATTCTGGCATTGGTTTTGCGCCGAAGAAAGAGTCTCCTAAGTATACAGGTACTCTTATCAAGGGTATTGCAACCATGCACAAAAGCAATGCGGTACCTATTACAAGCAAAGAAGATGCTATTGCAGTATCTACCATGCGTAGAGGCTGAAATCGCAAATATATGCAGTTAATAACTCAACAAAAACCACTTAAATAACACACGAGGAGAACTATATGAAGTTGTTTATCAGCGTTCTCGCAGGCATAATTATATACACAGAGGCAAATGCAGGCGTACAAGAACTATACACGGCAGAAACACATCCACAGGAATACTGTTTGGCACTAAACATTTATCATGAAGCACGGGGAAGCAGTCTTGCAGATCAAGCCGCAGTAGCCGATGTTGTATTAAACAGAGTAAGAGACAGACGGTATCCAGGTACAGTCTGTGATGTTGTTTATCAGGCTCGGACTAGACCTAGTTGGAAGGATGAAACAGTAATGATTCCTATCCGCAACCAATGTCAGTTTAGTTGGTACTGTGATGGGAGAGACGATACGCCTAAGGATCAAGATGCTTGGATCAATGCACAGCAAATAGCGTTTTTTATGATTTTAGATAATAAGTATAGAGGTATAACGCAAGGCGCAACACATTATCATGCTACCTACGTAGAGCCAAAATGGGCAAGAGGATTTAATCTTATCGGTAGAATAGGTGAGCATATTTTTTATAGGTGGGACTAGTATATGTTTATAGGGATATTAACGTTAATCACAGCACTTACAATTTCAAGTGTTGCTATCTATTATTCAGTAGCAGGGTTAGTGGCAATTTTTGCCGCTGCCGCCTTGCCTATTATGATAATGGGTGGCGCATTAGAGATTGGTAAATTAGTTACCGCGGTATGGCTGCACAGATATTGGAGCCAAACGGTATGGTGGTTGCGTTCTTATCTCGCGATTGCTGTCGTAGTACTCATGCTTATTACAAGTATGGGCATTTTTGGTTTCTTATCAAAAGCACATATTGAACAAACAAGTGCAAGCCAAGAAAGTGTAGCACAAGTAGAAAGAATAACAACTGAGATTGCCAGACAAGAAGCACTCATTGAAAGAGCAGAAACAAAAATAAAACAAATCGAATCGAGTGGTTCTAGTTCTGACGTAAACATACAGTCTCAGATTGATAAAGAACAAGACCGTATTGACAAAGCATTTGAACGCATCCAGCCTGCTATACAACAGCAAAATAAAATTATTGAAGATGCTAGAGCCGCAGACGGCAATAGAACTAAACCTTTTGAGGATCAACTTACAAACATACAATCAGAAATTTCTCGCCTAGAACAAACTGCCAGAGAGTACGAAGATAAAATTGCAGGCTTAAAAGCAGACGATGGTGTTGTAGGTCCTATACTAGAACAGATAGCATCTATCGAAGAAGAAATTATTCGTGTTACTAACCAATTAAACTCTAAAGAACAGTCACAGATACGTGCGGCACAAGCAATCATTGGCGTAACCAATGACGGGCTATTTGGCAACAATACAAGAACAGCATTAGCCAAGTGGGTACAAGCACAACGTGATAGAATAACACAACTCCAAGGGCAAGTTGCAACAGCAAGACAGGGTGAAAAAGATACAGTTAGTAGCGAGCGTAATCGTTTAGCAGGTATTGTAAAAGATATTAGAACGGTACAAATACCTGCATTAAAAGAACGTGAACTTACAATGTTAAGCAAAATTGACGAAGTGCGTCAAACAGAGTCGCCGGTTATTGCTACAGCAAGAGATGAAATACAAAGATTACGTGAAAGTGCAGAAGCACAAGTTAAGAATAGCCAAGACTTGATCGAAAGACTAAGATCGCAACTTGCACAAGAAGACAAAGCCGCAGACATTGATGCTGCCGTAGACGAACAACAACTGCGAATTAAAAATGCAAACGCAGAAATTGACAAACTAACAGAAGAAAAATACACACTAGAAGCAGAGTATCGTAAACTAGAAGCAGAAGTTGGACCAGTAAAATACATTGCTGAATTTGTTTATGGTGAACGTGCAGACACAGACCTATTAGAAGAAGCAGTACGCTGGGTCATACTTGTTATTATATTTGTTTTTGACCCGCTTGCTGTTTTATTACTTATTGCAAGCCAGTATACTTTTGAGTTCCATAGAAAAGATAAAGGGGACCGTCTTCGGCAAGAAGAATGGAAAGCATACGAACAAGCCAGAGCGCAGAAGATAGTAGATAACTCTAGACCTGCGCATCTGGACGAGGAGAATATACATGAAGCATCTGATCGATCTGATGATGAACAATCAGATAGGGATGAAAACGACGACAGAGACACCGGAGGAGACACCAACAATCCAAGCGACACAGCCAGCAATGACAGTGGAGAGGTTGAGAGAGTGTCTGGGGACACTGGAACCGGAGATAGCGGAGGAAGCAATACCACAGAGCTTTCTGAACCCGCCGAAGAAGAGAGACAGTTAAGTTTAGATTTCGACTCCGAAGACTCAAAAAAAAAGAAACCTATCGTATCATCGGAAGAATTAAAAGTTAGAGAACAAAAGTATCTTGAAAAAGAAAAAGACGAAACTTTTCAATTAGGTAAGGCTGTTTGGAAAAAAGAAAATCCAAATCAAACACTAAAACGCTATAAGAACTTATATATACAAGGCGTAATTGATGAATTGCCTTGGGAAAAGCCACAAAATTACGCAGGATATCAACAAAACGAAGAGCAGAATGAGTCAAGTCTATTCAACAAAATTAGAAGAACTGAACAAGATCAAGATAATAACAGCACCTGATAGAGTATTTGATAATTGTTCAGACTGTCTTTTAATAAATTTAAGTCCTGAACGTTTACAACAATTCCAAACGGAATTTTTAGCAGAAACTGATATTAATTGTAATGTTCATTTATACAATGAAGTCAAGTATGATCCTGCAAATATAGATTGGTTGTTAGGCGTATTTAGATCTAGTAAACTAACAATTATAGACTTAGACAATGTATCAAACCATTTACAAGAAATGATTGGGTATTTTTTAGCAAGCCCAACAACTTTTTGGTTGACAAATGTGGATAAACCATTATATAATCATATAAGTAAGAACAAGATTTATTCTTTTGAATTTCTACAAACCCTAGGAGGTAATTTTGAGAAGAAATAATAATAAAAGTAACGAGCGTCAAAAAACAGGCCTTACAGTTGAAGTCCGTAATGGAGATTTTAATTATGCCTTGCGTAAGTTTAAAAAGAAAGTTCAAGAAGATGGCATTCTACAAGAAGTTAGAGAACGCCAACACTATGTAAAACCAAGTGAAGTACGTAAAAAAGCCAAAGCCGCAGGTAGAGCTCGTTGGCTTAAAAAACTAGCAAAAAATCAAGATAACTGGGTGTAACGATGCGCCTTGAGGAAGATGTAAAACTGGACTATAAAGATGTCCTTATTAGGCCCAAGCGATCTACCTTAGGTAGCCGTAAAGAAGTAGATTTAACCAGAGGTTACACTTGGCGCAATTATAAACCAGACTTTCCAGAAAATATTCGTGAGCCTGTTTTTGAACCTGGCTACCCTTCTTATGACGCAGTAAATGCGAGTATGCGTCATTGGCGAGGTATTCCTATTATGGCTAGTAATATGGATGGCGTTGGCACATTTGAAATGGCCGATGTACTTGCTAAACAAGGAATTTTTACTTGTCTAGTTAAAACTTATTCAGTAAATGAACTAGTTGACTTTTTTGATACTGATGACTATAACCGTACTAACTTTGTTGCAATGAGTATTGGTATTACTGAAAAAGATCACGAAAAGTTTAAAAACGTTTATGAACAAGCAGACGGAAATCTTAAATACGTATGTATCGATGTTGCTAACGGATACAGCACAAGATTTCGTGATTTTGTTGCAGAGTTTAGAACACTGTATCCAAGAACAGTAATCATTGCCGGCAATGTTGTTACAGGAGAAATGACAGAGGAACTTATTCTTGCTGGAGCGGATATTATTAAGGTGGGTATTGGTCCCGGGAGTGTGTGTACTACTCGGATACAAACTGGGGTTGGATACCCACAACTCTCAGCAGTCATTGAGTGTGCCGACGCCGCCCACGGTCTCGGTGGACATATTATTGCCGATGGAGGATGCGTATCGCCTGGAGACGTTGCAAAGGCTTTTGCCGGAGGAGCAGATTTTGTTATGCTTGGAGGCATGTTGGCAGGACACGACGAAGGCGGAGGCGAAGTAATTACTAAGATTTATGAAACTAATGAAGTCACAAAAACTGATGACGGGTTTTATGAATCTGTTTATGAAGAAAAACAGTTTGTACAATTCTACGGTATGAGTAGTAAAAGCGCAAACGAAAAGCATTTTGGTGGACTAAAAGATTATCGTTCATCAGAAGGCAGGACGGTTCTAGTACCTTACAAAGGATCCGTAGCAGATACTGTACAAGAGATCCTCGGGGGTGTTAGATCCACCTGCACATACGCTGGGGCAGTGCGATTGAAGCACTTGTCAAAGTGTACAACATTTGTCCGTTGTACCCAAACTCATAATGCAATTTATGAAAAAAGTACAATTGGCAAATGATAAATAAACTTGAACGCCGAAAGGGTTCACAATGTTAACTTGCTTATAAAAGGAGAAACAAAATGACAAGACTAACAACTCTAGACCTACCTTCATTCCACAGAGCAACAATTGGCTTTGATAGAATGTTCGACGAATTAGAAAGAACTTTTGCTAATTCACAATCAAACGGTTACCCACCATATAATATTGCACAGATTAACGATGATGAGTTTATGATCTCTATCGCCGTTGCAGGATTTGGCATGGATAACTTAGAGATTGTCAAAGACAAGAATGTTTTAAGAATTGAAGGCACATCTCCGAGAGGCGATGAACACGTAAATTACCTACACAAAGGTATTGGTGGACGCAACTTCCGTAGAGAGTTTACACTTGCTGACTATGTCGAAGTGGCAAATGCTACACTAGATTTAGGCATGCTAAACATTCACTTAAAACGTGAAGTTCCAGAAGCTCTACAGCCTAAGAAAATTGCTATCAAAGACATGAGTGGTCATGTTACAGAAGCAATCAATGTTGAAGCAACTGAAACAGAAGCAGCGTAAGCGTCTAGGGGGAGTATTATACTCCCCCGTTTTACTTGGAGATTAAGATGAGTACCGAAGTTATCGATGATATAAAAATTGACGAAACTATTAAAAGAGAAATCAAAGAACCGTCTGATTACAATGTTATTATGCTAAATGATGACGGAACTCCGATGGAATGGGTTGTACAGGTTCTACAACAGATTTACCACCACAGTATTAAATCAGCACAAGAACTTATGTTAACAATCCACACTGATGGGTCAGCAGTAGTTGGCACATATAAGTACGAAATAGCAGAACAAAAGGCATTAGAAACAGTAAACGCAAGTCGCAATCAAGGCTTTCCGCTACAATGTAAGGTTGAAGAAGAATGAGTTTAAAAGAATTAACTTGGGAACATCACAAAAACGCAGAGAGGCAAGAATTTGTAAAAGAACTTATGGGTGGCATAACTCCGGAAAGATATGCTACTTTTCTTTTTAATCAACATCCTGCATATAATACCCTAGAAATGTTAGGCATGATGCACGGTTTATTTGATGGCGTTCCTGAACTACGTAGAGCACCTCGTATACACGAAGACTATCAAGAGTTATGGAGTGAAGATTTTACACAGCCTGCTCTATGTAAAAGTGTGCGTGAATATATGGATCATTTAATGAGTATCAAAGACGATGCTGATAAACTAATGGCACATATCTATGTACGTCATATGGGTGACCTAAGTGGCGGGCAAATGATTTCACGTAAAGTTCCGGGTAAAGGGCTTATGTATAAATTTGATCGGCCAGTTGATGAACTTAAAGAACACATACGTTCAAGAATCAATGACGACATGGCAGAAGAAGCAAAACTTTGTTTCGACTATGCAACCAGACTTTTCCAAGAAATGTCAGGACTAATGGAGAACGCATGAGTGTTATATGGGACAAACTAATAGAGTGTCAAAATGAAATTATTAACATTTTTAACGAGCGGGCCGAAGAAATTAATGAGCCTGGACTTGATAGATTTAATCGGGTGGATAATGGCTGGATTAATCGTGTTTGGGCTAATTCTAGTATCAGACGTGCTCATATCGATGTTGTCGATGCACGGGATACCAAAGGTCTTTGGATGATGCATGTTTGCATCTTCCCACAATTACATAACCCTGCTCCAATTTATGGCTTTGATGTTATTGCTGGCAAAAATAAAATGACTGGAGCATTTCATGATTTTAGTGCAAGTTCTGATCATGACCATCCTATGATACACGGCTATTATGAAAGTGTAAAAGATTTTATTCCAAAAAAGCAACGTGAACTACCAGAATGGGCTAGAAACATTTTTACAGATAAAATGCTTGCCGCAGGTAATGTAAATACAGAAGAAGAAGCAGTTGCTATTATTGAAATTGCATTAAATAATTTACGTGCATATTTTGATGAAGTAGGACTTACTGATGGAGAAGGTGATCCAACAATAGTTGGTCCTTGTCAGGATTACTATTGTCATAATCAGCAACAAAATCCACATACACCAGCAGTAATGAAGTCACTAGGATTACCTGAAGAAGATGTAGACATCTTCTGTAGAGACATGTTGTTTCCTAAACTAGCATAAATACTAAAAAGATTTAGGGAATATGTATCTATGCGTTTTCAAGAGTTTCAATTATATCATAAACCTACAGTTTTAACAGAAGGTTATACAAAGGGTGACCTTGCTGAAACAGTTTGGGGGGCAGCCGTTGCGGCAGCGTTTGCAAACTTTCCAGCATCAGTAGGCAAAGGTGAAGTAATCAATGTTATTAAAGGGTTAGACCAATCCTTAACTTATTATGATACTAGAGATGATGGTATGAAGAGTGAAATAACTGATAAAGTTGTTTTTAAAAATATCATTAACATGAAGGATCATATTAACGACCTAAGACAGATTGAAACTGCTATTGAAAAAATTTCAAAAGAATTGCCTGGAATACTTACCGATGCAAATGCTCAAGTCAAATCTGCAGGGCTTGCACTAAAAGATATTTTTGCAAACGGAATTGCTGATTCTATCACAATTGGTGCTGAAGGCGGCGCAGATCAAAAAGGTACAAAAGTTGATGTTAGCATTGTACATACCGATACTGAAGGTACAAGAGAAGTAAAGCGTCTAGGATATAGTTTAAAAACAGATACAGCAGGTTCCGGCGTTATGCCAGTAAGTCAACACCCAGGTGTTAACAAAGGTTCCGGCGGACAAATTGAATTCTTTGCTGATATTGGTGTTATCGACGATATTGAAGATGCTTCCTTAGACGAATACAATGCACTTGACGCAAAATTAAGAAGTTTAGTAAATAAAAACGCAAAAGACGGTAAACTTGAAAGCAAATACGAAAAAGAAATAAGAGCCCTGCGTAGAGATAACGAGGGTGTTAAAGTATTTGATAAAAACATAGTAAAAGCAGCAACACAAATCAATAAACAAATAGACGACAATGGTGCAGAAGCGGCTTTCTTGAATGACATTGTTGTATTTTTAAAGAAGCATATTAACAAAGATGATGATGACCTTAAATTGCTAACGTTTGATAAAAACGGAGCATACACTACAACTGTACAACAATTTGAACAAAATGTTCGAAACTTCACTATTCGTGCAACTGCTGATACAAAGAAGCACGAAATGCGTATAGAAGCAATAAACGAAGATGGATCAAAAGATCTCATACTTAAAATGAGATTTATTGCTAGTGGTGCAAGATTTAGCGGCAGTACTTACAGAAAAGCACTAAAGAAGAAATCTGTAATAGCCGGAAAAGAAGTAGCAAGCGGATACGAACTACTACGTTATAAAATGTATGTAGAAACAGGTCCTGGCTACAAAAAAGCAGCACAAATTTAACTGAGCTTTTAACAATACCATTCTATGTATAAATACATGTGGAGGGCTTCCACATGTACAAAAAACTTATTCTACTGACTATAGGGGTACTCTCATATAGTGCATCCGTTACAGCAGGAGAAATGACATGGGGATTTAAAAATCCAGCATTTCATTATGGTAACGGATATAGTACACATGTATTGAGTGTAGAACAATTACAACACAATCGTCAAAAAGATATAGAAGATGCTGCGAGGGCAGAAGAATCTCGTATTGAAAGAGAGTTAGAAAATACAACCCTAAACAAATTTATAAAAAATGTTGAATCACGCATTTATGCACAATTATCTAAACAAATGGTTGATAATATGTTTGCTAACTGTGATGATACATCAGGCGCAACTTGTGCAACTTCAGGCACAGCAGAAATCGAAGGGTCAACAATTAGTTGGACAAAAGATACAACCACAGGTGAAATTAGTCTTGAGGTTATAGAATCAGATGGTACTGTAACAAACATTACCATCCCAGGCGCAGGGGAGTTTAATTTCTAATGAGACTACTTGCATTACTATTAACTATTACGCTATTGTCAGGCTGTGCTGGAATGTATAAAAGCATAGACACTGTTAAAAATGCAGGAGATCCGCAAGTACAAACATCTCCTATACCAGAGCGTATGAAACAAGTTCCGCCTATCGACGGAAAGAAAATTACTATTGCTGTTTACCAGTTTATAGATAAAACAGGACAACGCAAACCAGCAGATAGCATTGCTAATCTAAGTTCAGCAGTTACCCAAGGCGGTGAAGTATGGGTAATCAAGGCTCTACAGGAAGTAGGCAATGGAACTTGGTTTGAGGTTGTTGAACGTATTGGAATGGATCACTTAATTAAAGAAAGACAATTGATCCGTAACACAAGAGACGTTTATGAAAAAGAATTACCGAATGGACCAACGCCGTTGAAACCTATGGTTTTTGCAGGCTTACTACTTGAGGGCGGCATTGTAGGTTATGATTCGAACGTAGCAGTAGGCGGCGTTGGTGCCAGGTATTTAGGAATAGGCGCACAAACAGAGTATCGTGTTGATACGGTAACTGTGGTTATGCGTTTGGTGAGTGTAAGCACTGGCAAGGTGCTTATGAGTGTCGCAACTGAGAAATCTATTGCGAGCTATAGGTCCGGAGCGGACATCTTCAAGTTTTTAGACTTGGGGACAAAACTCATTGAATCTGAGGCAGGATTCAGTGTAAATGAGCCAGTCAACTATGCTGTAAGGGCAGCCATTGAGGCAGGTGTAGTAGAATTGGTTTACGAAGGAGAAAGGAAGGATCTCTGGAATTTTAAACAATAAGATGAGGGCAAAACAATGATAAAAAAAATATTGTTTACTTTCTTGTTAATCTTTGTAATGTCTCCAGCTCTGGCCAATGAAATTTATATTGAACAAATTGGTGACAGTCTGGATTTAGATATTACACAAGATGGGCAAGATAACAAAGTAGGAACGTCTACCACTGACGCAACGTTAAGCGGCGATTCTATGACGTTTGCAATCACACAGACAGGTAATTATAACGCAATTGAAGCAGTAATCAAAGGTGTTAGTTATACTGGTACTTGGGATTTTTCGGGTGACAGTAACACTGTAGATATGCTTTGTGACAGTACTAGCGGTGTTAAATGTGACACTGTTAGAGTTGACATAACTGTTGGCGGTACTTCAGTCAGTGATTCTAACGATTTCAAAATCTATGTTGGAGAAACATCAGATGCTGAAAACTTAGTTGCTTCATTTACTGTTGATGGTGATGGAAACGTGTTTGATGTAGATGTTGACGGTACAAGTGTAGCACTAAATGTTACAGTAGACAACACAGCGAGCTTGGCATCATCGCCTGGGTCTAACAGTGATGGTTCATTAACCGGTGCAACTAGTACTACTGGTAACGTAATCGACGTTTCAATAAGCGGCGATGGTGATAGTGCTGGGCATAGTGTAACACTTGATATTACAGGCGGTGGCAGTAATTACGCTGTTACACAAAGTGGTATCTATGACAACACAGTTGATGCAACATTTGATGGCGATAACCAAGACGTTAATATAACACAGAGTGACTGATGTTTAGATCTGTTATTTTGTTATTCTTTTTCACAATCTTATCCGCTGGAGCATGGGCTTCTCCAGGACAAATCGGTGAGATCAAAGGAAGCGGAGTGCTAGAGAGGAATAACGAAGTAATTGAGGGCACACAAGGCGTCGGTGTTGAAAGCATGGACACCGCCGTCACAGCCAACGGTCGTATGAGGATTGACTTTGTAGACGAAACGAGGGTAGATCTTACAGAACATTCTCGATTGTTGATTGACGAGTTTGTTTACGATCCTGCAAACGATGTTGGCTCACTTTCGATCAAGACAACGCTAGGAGGTGTGCGTTATGCTTCAGGGCAAATAGCAAAACGCTACAAACAGAATGTCAAGATCAAAACTCCTTCTGCCACAATCGGAGTTAGGGGAACCGATTTTATAATGTTGGTAGATGAGGCGGGGGGAACGATGGTTACGTTACTTCCTTCGTGTGATGTAGAAGGGTACTGTTACACGGGAGAAATAAGCGTCGAGTCGGATGCCGGATATGTCATCATGAATCAAGCCTTCCAATCAACCATGGTAACACACGGTATGAAACCTCCGTCTCCCCCTCTTGTATTACCAATAGATGAAAGTATGATCAATAACTTGCTTATACTACGAAAGAAAACACCTTATGATGAAGAGGAAGAAGAATTACGTAAAAAAGCAAAACAAATGTTTGATTTTTTAGGACAAGACTTGTTAGAGTTTGACGAACTTGATGAAGATGCATTAACAAAAGATATTGAATCAATTTGGGCAACAGAGATTGATCATGGTGTAGAATACTATCTAGCAGATATGCTATTTGATTTATTAGACATGTTAAATCTAGCACTAGTAGAACTTTTTAAAAACTTATTAGACAAACAAAATGAAGCAGCATTTGTTACAGTGCAAACTGGATACGATGACAAAACAAGAATAACGTTAACATATGAAGATCCTATTTATCGTGTAACAAGAGTGGACATAGGAGCAAGGCATAAAATTGATATGAAATTGAATGATCAATATGGTTATACAATTAATATGGAGCAGCAAGATGAAGTGGTTTATGAGTATACGCTGGGCAGCGGCGCTAATAATACTATTGACATTATTCAGCGTCAGTAAAGCCTGGGCTAATGAAATATACATCACTCAGAGTGGAGATAGGTTGGACCTTGAAATGCAACAGCGTAGCCAGGACAACTACATCAGTTACAATGAAACGGGTGATGACAATACAGTTAAAGTCTATCAAGGTATGCATCCTGATGGAACCATTGACGGGGATGAAACTGGTGGACATGAAGCATACTGGACTATTACAGGCAACAACAATGATTTAGGCAGTTATCAAACAGATGAAAATAGAGGCGGTGGAGGCGGAGCACCACATCATCTAGCAAATATAGTAAATGGTGACTACAATACTGTAGAACATACGCAAAGAGGTAAAGCAGGACACGACGGCTTTGTAGAAATACAAGGTGACTCAAACACAGTAGATTTATACCAAAGAGGCAACGGCGGACAGAAGTGGGCAGACATTGTGCTAACAGGTGATGGACATACAGTAGATGTTGATCAGCGTGGAAGCAACAGTGCAAGTGCCGCAATAGATTTAACAAACTCGGGTGGAGCATACAATTTCACTCTCACACAAAATGTTACAACGAGTGCTGACTCGTTTAGCATTACAGGATCCTGCGCAACAGCAGGAGGTTGTTCGGTTATAGTTAATCGCAACAACTAAAAAATATATTTTTGGAGGGCAAAAAATGAAATATATTTTAACAAGCATAGTTCTGGCGGTACTTTTCGTATCACCCGCTTGGGCTAATAAAAACAATGAAGTAATGAAAGAGTGTGTGCAACAGTTTGCACCAGACTACAACAAAGCAAGTGCTTGTTACTTTGCATGGAAGTCAGGCGACAACGCAGTTAAACTTGCAGAGTTTAGAGACTTTCTAAAGCACAATCCACGCTATAGATTCCCAGGACAAAGTCTAAACAAGTGTTGGGGCAAGCCGCGTGAAATGCCATTTGAAAGTGCATACATCAAACAAACACGAGGCGGTTTTGAAGCAGGCGTAAGTTACAAAGATAAACTACCAGCAGGCTGCTACGAAAACGGACCTTGGGACAATCGCGATGTGGAAAACTAGTATTGTAATGGTAACCTTCCTTTTCCTAATGCTGTATGGTATATTTGCATACAGTGGCACAAGTCAGATGTATTGGGAAAACGTAGGACCGACCTGGGATCGCTTGTTAAACCCATGCAAATACACAGAATGTGGAAATTAAGTTACAATTTAATTGTGTAAAAATTACGTTTAAATAGTAATAAGTAGAGCGTGAGGGCGCCACTACACAAGCGAGGGTAACATATATGAAACGTAATATTTTAGCGAGTAGCATTCTCGCAATCCTGCTATCCACCACGGCTCTAGCAGACACAGCAAGCATGAATCCTGATGTAACAGGAATGGGTCTATTACAAAACGAATGGATTCGTGCAGGTATTAACTTGAACACTGGTACATTTGGATCAGGCGGCGGCACAAGCCCTGGACTATTGTTTGATCCAACAGGTACAGGAACATTCAATCCAAGTTACGATTACCTAACTCCAGGATCACCTTTTGATGGTTTTAGTGTTAAAGTAGATGGCACAAACTACGCTAACAACAACACAGGCGCAACAGCAATCACCAAAACAGGTGAAGGCTTAGGTCCATATGCTATTACATGGAGCGGTGCAGTCACAGACACTTTTACGATCGATATGAACTATTCATTACTAGCAGGTCAGCCGTTCGTTAATGGTATAGCAACTATCGGTGCGTTAACAGATATTGGTACACTTTCATTTGGTAAGTATATTGACCCAGACAGCCAAGGTATGCCGGGCGATAGTTCAAGCACTGACAACGTGCTAGGTTACGGTGTTATTCCAAGTACTAACGTAGCGTTTTCAGAAGCAACCACAAGCCGCTATGCACTAGGTATCTATACAACAGATACAAATGTAACAGCAGGTATTGAAAGTTGGACACAAGAAGCAGACGGTTATAGTGGAACAAACTACACAGATGCAGACGGTAATCCTGTAAACTACGGTAACAGTGATGACACTATTGGTATCAGTTGGACTTGGACAGGTGTTAGTGCAGGGGACATGCTAGAAGCAAGTTATGCTTACATCTTTGGACCAAGTGCGTTTGAAGCGGCAGACGATGCTATCACTGGCGGTGCAGGCGGTGGTGATACTACAACTACATCAAGTTGGGGTACACTAGAAGATGTTGGTTCAGCAACTGATGCGGCAGAAAGCGGAGCATCAGGTGGATCAACACCAGAACCAGTTATTACTTACAGTGATCCTGTTGTAGACACAGATCGTCCTGTGCTAACAGCAAGCATCACACACCACACAGCAAGTGAAACTGCAACTGTACAAACCATTGACAGAGAAAAGACTACAACTGTTACAACACCGATGGAAATCATCACATACACAGATGGTGTAGAAACTGCTAGAACAGATACAACTAGCGACATTGTAACAACTGTAACTGATCCAGGATCATTCACAGGACGCATTGATCAAGTAGCAACAATACAAAACAACGTAAGCATTGCTTCTCGTTCACTTTCATTAACAGATGTAAGTGGTATTGGTATGGATAGCAAAATGGGTAACGGTATGAATGGAACTACAAAAGCGTTCCAAACAGGTGGAGTTAAAGAACTTGAAAACGGTTTGACTATTGGCCTCGGTGGTGGTAGAGTAATATCAAGTTTATCCGGAAATGGTGATTCAGCAGAAGCAAGCAGTGACATGTTTGGTCTACACCTTGGCAGAAATATTGATCAAGGTAGAATTGAACTAGGTTTACGCTATTCAATGACTGAATATAGTTTTAACCGTACAATCGGCGACTTTGCAGCACACGGAGATACAAAAGGCTCTGACGCAAGTGTAAGTTTAAGATTTACAGGTAATGGCGAAAAAATACAGCCTATCTTTGGAATTACAAAAGGCCGTAACACTATCAATGGCTACACTGAAACAGGAAGTATCCAGGCAATTAGAACTGTAGAAAAACAAAAAGATGACTATACTTTTGCTACAGTAGGTGGTAATATTAATCTTGGTTTGGTAAATATCACAGCACTTCATCATACCGATGGCGTTAACAACATTGCTGTAGGATTTAAAAAGGAAACAGATAAAGTAACATTTAATATTTCCGCACAGCGCACAATGACAAAGGTTGGTGATACTAACTCTATCAGAGCAGGAATAAATTGGAAATTCTAATTTGGATTTAGTATTAAGCATAGCACTTAGTTTACACTTAGGTTTTGAGGGTGATTACAATAGTTTTCACCCTCATTTGCGTTATACAACTGATAGTTATATAGCAGGTGCATACTACAACTCAGAACGCAAAATAAGCCCTTATATAGGCAAACGATTCGAATATAATGACTTTGGTGTAGAACTAGGAGCAGTAGGCAACTATTCAGATGCTGACATTGCACCTTATATACGTGGTACCTACAAAAACTTTTTTGTTGCCCCCGGAATTGAAGACGATAATGTAGGAATTGTTTTTGGAATCGACATTCCAATCGGTAACTAAATACTTCGAGGGCGGACGTTGATTTAGTTATCAAAGCGTTACCCTCGCTTGTTTTCATTATTTAACGTTCGCTCTCAACCTTCCTTGATAAATACCATATGACTAAGTGGATCACACATTGGACAGTAGCCTTTCTAACGGCTGTAGTAATGATTTTCATTCATTACGGGGATAGCACCATTGTCCAAACGGCTCGGCTGAAGCAATTTGATCTACTTCAAAACACAGATCAGCCAGTAGTGTCCCAGGATATTGCAGTAGTCGCTATCGACGAAACAGCCATTGAGAAGTACGGTCAATGGCCCTGGAAGCGTGATGTTCTTGCAGACATAGTTTGGAGACTTCGAGAAGCAGGTGCTGGTATCATCGTGATGCCTATATTGTTTTCTGAACCAGACAGACTTGGCGGAGATATGCAGTTAGCCGAAGCACTTGTAGACAATGGTGTAGTTATAGCTCAAACAGGATCTACATCAGGTGTTAACCGCAATGCTGTTCCTAGAGGCGTTGCGAAGATAGGAGATCCATTACCGTTCATGTTTGAGTGGGACGGGATGTTAGGTCCTATACCTCTGCTAGGTGAGAACGTTGATGGGGTAGGCGTGTTGAACACGTTTCCTGAAATCGACGGTGTGGTAAGAAGAGTACCTCTCATTATGCGAATCGGTGACGAAACGTATCCGGCTATAGCAGTTGAAGTTATAAGAGTTGCAACAGCAGCACCTTCATATCAAGTAAAGGCAAACCAGGGCGGTATTGAAGCAATTAGAGTTCCGGGTTATCCAATAGTACGTACAGATCCTAATGCACAAATTTGGTTACGTTGGAACAAAAATTTTGAAACTATTAGTGTTGCAGATGACGATTTCAGTATTGTAGAAGGCAAAACTGTTATACTTGGTATAACAGCAGAAGGCATAGGAGCAACTGTAGGTACTCCACAAGGACCACAGTTTAGTCATGTACCTGCTGCCATAACACTACAAACTGTAATTGACGGTGATCAAATACAACGTCCTTATTGGGCATTACTAGCAGAACTTAGTGCAACTGCTATACTAGGATTTGCTCTAGTATTACTTGCACGTTTTGCCCCTTATTGGTTAGTGGGCATAAAAATAGTAGTATGGAGTGGACTACTAGTATATGGCGTACACTATGCTTGGACAAATTATTTGTATCTATTAGATGTTACAATGCCGCTGGCAACTGTAGTTCTAGTAGGGTTACACGCAGTATTCAATAGATTTGTTGCAGAGTTCTTTGAGAAGCAAAAGATTAAGAAACAGTTTGAAGGATATGCTTCACCAGCAGTGGTTAAGATACTACAAGAAAATCCTGCACTTATCAAAGAAGGCACATCTAAACAAATTAGTATTGTTTTCAGTGACCTTAGAGGATTTACTCCGTTAGGCGAAAGTTTTGGTGAAGATGTAAAGGGTCTTACTAAAATTATGAATGGCTACATGGACAGTATTACACAACCTGTTCTAGACGCAGACGGAATGATTATCAAATACATCGGCGATGCTAGTATGCACATACACAACGCACCTATAGACGATCCAGAACATCCTAAAACAGCAGTAAGAGTTGGTTTAGAAATGTTACGAGCAGTGGAGAAATTTAATGAAGAATTTGTTATTCCGGAGGGCCGTCCACCTGTTGGTATGGGTGCTGGTATCAATACTGGTCTTGGGTACCTTGGCGAAATGGGCTCAACTAAGCGTCATAGTTATGACGTACTTGGGGATGCGGTAAGCACAGCCGCACGTATTGAAAGCAAGTGTAAAGAATACGGATGCTTGTTGCTTGTCGGAGGAGACACAGTTAAGCACTGCAAAGACGATTTCTTCTTCTTGCAAATAGACAAACTTGTTGCTAAAGGTAAAACTGATGCTGTAGATATCTATACTGTATTAGATAGAACTAAATCACACTACAACGCATCAAGACGTAGACACGACGGAATGCATCAGATGTATAAAGACCGCAGGTGGGATGAAGCAATTGACGAGTGTAAAAAACTTGTAGGACAGTTTGAAGGGCGTCTAGATGAATATTATGAAATGTGGATTAAACGCTGCAATGAAATGCGCCATGAAGATCTTCCTGATGATTGGGATGGTCGCTATATAACAACTACAAAATAGTTATTTTCTTTTTTCGCCCTTGCAATCACATTTGTAACAAACATCATTTACACATTTGTCACACTCGGGTTGATAACAATGGCATTGATGTCCGCATTTTTTGCATGTTCGTGTTTCACTTATCATTTCTTATCATTTCCTGTGCTATCAAAACCCTGACTAAAACTTTTGTATTTGCTTAGAATTTCGTCAAGTTCGCCACTACGATCGGGCGGTAATAATCTTTGTATATCTTCTTTGTATTCTAGCACCATTGATAATTTTGTATTCATACGGATCATATCATTGTCTAACATGCGTATACGATCGACAAGTTTAATAAGTGTACTACTTGCTTCACCTATTTTAGGATTTATTTCTGTAGTTACCCATTTCCATACATAGAATATAAAATATCCCATGCCCATCGCTGCAATGATTGGGAATCCATAATCACTTATCGCTTTCGCTATGTCCATTTCGTTTGCCCTCATACTTCATTAGTAATGCATTTACTTGATCAGTTTTACGCAACCAACCATTTTCGTCAACAATAAACACATCACCCGGTTTATATAACCAATGATCTTTTGGAGTACCATCCTTTTGCCACCCCATAACTTCACCGTCCCAATCGCCTTCAACTTTGAAACTAGTTCCGGCTTGATGAATACTATAGTCCATCCATAACATACTTAATCTCTCCTTGCATCTTCTTTTCCTTCGTTAGCCGCAATACGGTCAACATTTGGTCTAACATTGAGGACGTAGCTCAATAACGCATCGATCTTAACTAGATCGTTATTCATAGTTTGCACTCGGTTATCAAGTGCTCCGATGATATTCTTGAGTCCGTTTACTCCGCCCGTCACACCTGCAAGAATAAATTTAAGTGTAAGAAACACAAAGTAGCCTGCTGCTAGACTACCTGCTATAGGAAATCCGACTTCCCCTACTAATGTCAAAAAATCCATTGTTTGCCCTCCAATGTTTTTGTAATAGTATTTATATAAATATCAAGCAGGAGGGCATAATTTGCGTTTATTATTTTCTATTCTCTTATCTACATTTACAGCAGCATGTTCTGCAGATGTAATTCAAATACTTGATTCCCGTACATCACAACCAGTAGTAGAAACAAATTCAGAAGAAATTATCACAGCAATACAGTACATAAATTATGGCGAGTCTACACATCGAGCTGAATTAAGAAAATATGTAGGAGTTGATCCAGTACGTACAGAATGGTGCGCTGCATTTGTAAATGCAGTACTAGAGGAAAGCGGTGTTGAAGGAAGTTCTAGTGTAAGTGATGTACCTTTGATGGCACGTTCGTTTTTAGAATGGGGTGTACCTGTTGATAAAAAAGATATTCAGTCTGGAGATATTGTTATATTTCCTCGAGGAAATCAAGGCTGGCAAGGACACGTAGGATTTTTTATAAAAAGTGAAACCATTAATAATATAGAATACTGGTGGATACTTGGAGGCAATCAAAAAAATCGTGTTAGTATTGTACCTTACCCTGCAAGAAAGTCACTCGGCGTTCGCCGTTCACAATCAATGTAAACTTCTTAAAACTTTTTTAAATATGAGTATGCATATTTTTAGGAGACAATTAGATTATGCCAAGATACGAATACCTATGCGAAGATTGTGATGAAAAACACGATCAATGGCACAGTTTTGAAGATACACCTGAGCCCTGCAAACATTGTGGTAGCAGTAACATTAAGAAAGTAATAGGTGCGCCTGCGATTAGAATGGGAGGAATGAAAAGTATGAGCGTTAGACATACTACTGAAGAAACTTTCGGCCCTCATCCAACAGGCGGAGCATCTAAAATAGGTCATATGGAATATTTTCCAGAAGAACGCAAGGCTAAATCAGAAGAGATGCGTAAAAAAATAGAAGGCAAAGGCGCCACAGTAGGTGGTATTGCATTACCTAAATCTAAAAAGAAATCAAAAAAATAGTTGACATACTATCAGATTGATAGTAACATATATACAGTGAATACAGGAGACACAGACCATGATTGAAGGTTTTAAGTTACCTCACGTAACATTTAAAACACGAGTCCGCGATGAAAGCATCGGCGGAGATAACCCATATCGTTGGGAAGATAAAACTACCGACGACTATTTCAAGGGTAAGAGAGTTGTATTGTTCAGCCTGCCGGGTGCATTTACTCCGACATGCTCAACATACCAACTTCCAGGCTTTGAAGAAAATTACGATCGCATTCGCAACAATGACATCGACGAAGTATACTGTATGAGCGTGAACGATGCATTTGTCATGAATGCTTGGGCTAAGAACCAAGGCATTCAAAATGTAAAAGTTATTCCAGATGGATCTGGAAACTTCACACGTTTTATGGGCATGCTTATCGGTAAGAACCATTTAGGTTTTGGTATGCGTTCGTGGCGTTACATGGCAATCATTAATGATGGCGTAGTTGAGAAGTGGTGGCAGGAACCTGGCATCAACAACGACGGCGCCGATGATGATCCATATGTAGAATCGACACCTGAGAAATGTTGTGATTATCTAGAGAATGTTTAAACAACACCAATATTATGATTGGAACCAATTGATTGGCGAAGACTCAAGACAGAGAATTTGTCAGTTTATTAAACGTGGGATAGATGAAGGTAATTATTTTACTAACAGTCCCAAGTTCCAAACAAATTGGAATGTATTTGGATCTCCAGGGCCTGACTTTTTAAATCTTAAAATGAGTTTTATATGGTCAGCGTTTTCCTTTTTAGGTAAGGAGGTCCAAATCAAAAACATCCAAAGTTGGAGTTATATGACTTCTCTAAAAGATGCTGAAGACAGAGACACTCTTTGGCATCACCATAACCATGATGTAACCACCACAACTGTCAGTGGTGTTTATTACCTACATCTTCCAGAAGATGTTGAAGATTTAGAAAAAGCAGGAACAGAACTAGCACCCGGCGGCGTAGTTAATCAAATGGAAGGCCCAGTAGGGGTTGATCCATATTTTGTTCCTTGGCGTACAGGATATTGGATGATGTATCCAGGTAGGATATATCACCGTCCAGGAATACTACAATCTAACAACAACAGATTTATTGTTGCAGCCGACATGGAGTTTTAAATGTCATATACCTCAGAAGAAAATAAAGAACTTGTAGAACAACTCAAAGGCCCAAGATACTACCGTGTGCTTATTAGTGGCTACGGTGGTGAAAGTGCTTACATGAGTATTAGTAAAGAAGCACACGACTTTTGGAAACCTATTTGTGATGAGCATGGTGATAACGATCTTATGCAGTACATGATTGCAGACGACGGTGATGAACCAGAATATGATGAGATCAAAGGTGTACCAGAAGAAGCACAGTTCTTGCACGATAAAGAAAATGACAACTACAAACGTCCTTGGTACGAATCACACACTGAGTTCGAACATTCATACGGCGGCGAGTACACTAGTTGTAATATTCTAATAGAAGAAGTTGATAGTATAGAATATAATGCTAAAGTACTCAATGAAGTGCTTGACGAACGTATTAGTGACTTAAATGATCGCTTAGGTGAAGAGACTGATTATGAAGTTGAAATAGTTCAAATGACTTGTTGTGACGACAATCCTGAAGGCGTAGAATACATTGCACAGTTGTATAGCAGTGAAAAAGGTACTTTCTTTGAAGGCATTGTCGAAACTGTTGGCGACTTTGATGTTAAAAAACTTCGACTTGTAACTACAGAGTTTCTAAATGGTGAAGATACTATTACTAGTGTAGAATACGACGATGTTGAAATTGACAACTCAGGTGGAGATACTAACGGTAAAGGATATTATTGTAGTGTCTGGCAAAATTAAGAGGTAAATAAACTATGGCAGAAAAGAATATTGTATACAAAGTAGAAGACATCTTTCAGGATGACCCTGAGGATGAGAATAACACGATAATGACGATTCCAGAAGAGATACTTCGCGAGAAGGGTTGGGGCGAAGGAACTCGGATTAAAGTTGAAGTTGGTGATCAGGGAACAATCATTATCACCGAAATCAAGGAAGAAAATGAGTAAAGGAAAGGACCTTCTAGAAGTAGAAGGCGAAATAATTGAGGTTTTACCTAATCAAATGTTTAAGGTAAAACTACCAAACGAACACGTTCTTACAGCATATACTGGCGGTAAAATGCGCCAAAACAAGATTAGATTAGTGCAAGGCGATGAAGTTCGATTAGAAGTATCACCCTACGATTTACATAAAGGAAGAATTATTTTCCGCATATAGACGTAAGTTGTTGATTTCATTTGAGATCATATTGGTTGACTTTCCTTTCTTTGCTTGTTATAATATATACATAAAGTAAGGAGGGTTCGATGAAACTTGCAGATTTCGAATTACTAGAAACAGAAGTACCTAAAGGTGTGCAAGCAATTCTCAATTTCGGCAAATATGAATTGAGCATTGTAAAAAACGAGGTGTCTTACGGCAATAAGCAAGGCCTATACGAGATTGCTGTCTTTGAAGGCGCTTCACGAGTAGAACTTCCTGGAATCACCCAAGAAGGCGATACTGTAAAAGGTTTCTTGTCAGAATCATGCGTTGATTCTATTATCAAGAAAATGTACACAATCACAAAACAGGAGCCGGTGCAGATATGATACTTACAGTAACTGGTGGTACTAAAAGACAACGTGAACTCGTAGAAGACATGGCGCATTTTTGTAAAAAGATGCTTATGCCTCGTATGCAAGATCTAGAAATTTCTATTAAGTTAAAAGATCTAAAAGGTGACGCATACGGATACTGCTTACACGTAGATGATAGAGAGTTTGAAGTTGAACTCCATTCTAGAATAAAACAGCGCAGATTACTCGAAACTGTTGCACACGAAATGGTGCATGTAAAACAGTATGCTCGAGGTGAACTGTACGAAAGCACAGCGCAAGGCAAACACCGTTGGCAAGGTAAATGGTTAAACAAAGATCCAGAATATTGGGATCGACCTTGGGAAATTGAAGCACACGGGCGAGAAATTGGACTGTTTGTTCGTTGGGCAGAATCTCATAAACTTGGCAAGAAGAAATGGGTTAAAGATCAATGATTGTAAACGAAGATAAGATGTATTGTTATCTTTGGGAAGAAACAGACCATCCAGGAGAATGTAAGTTTGGAGAACGTTGGGTTCTTGCAGGACAAGATCCTGAAGCAGAGTGCTATAAGCGCATACGAGAATCATTAGGCGTTCGCAAAGATATTTTTGATCAAGGTGGTGTACGTATTGTAGCGACATGGGATGTTACAGATGCAGCCAAAGAAGCAGATCGTTACTACCAACGTTCAAGAATGGACGATTATCTTCGTGAATTTATTGGACATAGAAAAGGAAGAACAGGCGAAGTACATAAACTAGACGGTGACGATATGAAAGTTCGTGTTAACCGTTTACTTTCTAAACTAGGACAACCATTAATTACAGCCGGCCTTAGTACTAAACAATATGAAGTTGCAGAAGAAGTACTTGAGCATTTAAACAACGGTAAGAAAACAATTTTAGCAGAATTGTGTGCTAGATTTGGCAAAACAATTTGGAGTGGTGCTGTTGCTGTTGAAAAAGAAGTTGATATAATTATTATTGCAAGTTATGTACAAACTGTATTTAGAAGTTTTGCAACTGACCTTACAAGTTTTGAACAATTTGCAAACTATGCACACATTGATACAAAAGACACAGATTATCAAGAGCAGATTAGTAATGCACTTTCTAATGGTAAAAAAGTTTTTGTTTATCTAAGCCTTGCAAACGGTAGCAAAAGACAAGAAAGAATTGACTTTTTGTTTAATCAAACATGTGATAAAATGCTAATTGTCGATGAAGCAGATTTCGGCGCACATCATGCAAAACAAGCAAAGCCTCTTGTTGACAAATTAGATAAAAGCGTTTACACTATCATTATGACAGGAACAAACGCAGATAGAGCGGCGACACATTGGCCTATTGATACTATGGTTAGTGTTACCTATCCTGAAATGTTAATTCAAAAGAAGGCTGTGCTTGATGCTGAAACAGTTTAAGATTAATACCGAACGTGACATACTTGCCCCTGATTTAGCCTGCTACCAAATGGACCTTATGGGTCCAGTAAATGCTGCTATTGATGCTGGCGAAGTTGATGAAGATTTTAAAACTTTGCCTAGTTGGACAAAGTTTGCAGCCAATCCTATCAAAGCAAAAGGTTTTTTCACTAGAACCCTAGAAGCAGTTTTTCTAGGCCAAGGCGGCCATGACGAATTAAACGTTGACTTACAAACAGAAGATTACAAGAAGCAACGTGTAAGTATGATGTTTATGCCTGCTAACACTCGTAATGATGTTTTAACTCTTATCGGTAATATTGCGCAGGAAACACTTCCTGCATTTGAAGTAGTTGTATTAAGCGGAAGCGAAAAGCACAACGGACGTAGAATTACTAACAGGTATGCAGAAAAGGCTGTGAAAGAAGTAGTAGAACAAGGCAAACCTGTCCTAATCATTGCCGCACAAATGGCACAACGTAGTTTTAGCGTTCCAGAAATCACTGAGTTATATCTTGCATATGATAGAGGTGAAAACGGTGCCACAATACAAAAGATGAGTCGTACACTTACACCTGGAAGTAAAAACAAAGTTGGCAGAATTTTTTCATTAAGTTTTGATCCAAACCGAGATGATAAATTTGATGCAATGATTGTAGAAACTGCTCTTAATCATAAAAGGCGCACTAATACAAAAAGTTTACAAGAAGCAATGCGGGATGTACTACGCACTATTGATATTTTTAAGTGTACACCCGAAGGTAGTGTTAAAATTGATATTGACGAATACCTTAAACTTGCACTAGAGCGTAAGGGTATAAGTCGTGTGCTTGGAAAAATTGTAAACATTAACTTGCTAGATCAAGATGCGATTTCGGCACTTGCTAGTGGTAACAGTGATTATTTCCGTAATGCTATACAGGACAGTGCATTAACTGGAAAAACCAAAGACACACAACAGTCAAGCACTCCTGGCCAAAGACAGGACAATGCGAGTGCAAAAGAAGTTGCAAAAGCAAGAGAAGTTATTACAACTATTATAGAAAATCTAGATGTTATTATATTTGGAACTAACAATAGTATTCTTGTCGATGCAATGAACACAATCAAAGAAGATGCAGACATGAGAGATTGTGTGCAAGAAGAGTTCGGCGTAGAAGTTGAAGTTATAAGTTATTTGTTTGAAAAAGATATTATCCAACAAGATTGGGTAGAACTACTGCACGATAATTCTTAAGAGGGCTTAATGTTAGGTAGATTAAAATTCGAAATCGATGATTTTGTAAACGAAATATTAGACATGTATCCAGAAGAACTTTGGACTAGCGATAGTACAACGTTCTTAGATCCATCAATGGGCGGCGGCCAGTATATTCGTGCTATTGAAAAGCGTCTAAAAGATGCTGGACACTCTGATGCAAACATTGCTAGTAGAGTTTTTGGTTTTGAATCCAATCCAATGCGTGTTAACTTTGCACGTAACAAATACAAAACACTAGGAACTTATTTTAATAAAAACTTTTTAGAAGAAGAGTTTCAAGATAAATTTGATGTTGTAGTCTGTGGACCGCAGTTTCAAAGATCTAACGCTAGTGATAGAATGGGCAGCCGCGGTGCAACCAGCATTTGGGATCTATTTGTTACTAAGGGTCTTGAATTGTTGAAGCCAAACGGATATATGACATTTGTTCATCCTCCAGCATGGCGTAAGCCCAACGATCGTTACGGACTTTGGAAAGAACTTACACAAAAAAATCAAATGCTATTTTTAAAGATGCGTCATGGACGTAACGAACAAGACGTATTCAAGCGTGGTAACCGTTTTGACTATTACATTGTAAAGAAGACTCCAAAATTTACTACTACTAGAGTAGTAGATCATGAAGATAAAACATACGATTTAGATCTATCTAAATTTGATTGGTTGCCTAATTATGCTATAGATGAAATAGTAGAAATGCTTGACAATGGAGATGTACTCTATAATACATTTTATCACACACAGCATGATCATAAAAACGAACAAACAGACGAATATTGTTATCCAGTAGTGCATACTATCAATAAAGAAGGACTAGGGATAAAATATTTTAAGAAAAAAGAAACTAATATACACTTCGGAGTTCCAAAAGTTTTATTAAATCAAAACGAACTTCAATACCCTGTAAATGATTATAAAGGCGAATATGGAATGAGCCAGTTGACATTTGGTATTCCTATATCCTCAAAAGAAGAAGGTGATAAAATCGTTGAATTCTTAAATAGCGAAAAAGGCAAACGTATTATTGCAGCCACAAAATGGAATACTTATTACACAGATTATAACATGTTTTACGACCTAAAAATAAGTGGTTGACAATCCCGTTAATTTGTCGTATACTATATGTATAACTTAGGCAAACAAGAGAGGCACACAATGGCAAATACACTTCCGGATCCAAATACTCTTGATTGGGGCGCAATGAGCAAAGCAGAGTTCAAGCGTATGGAACTCGCATATGAATTGAAGGACGAAGACGATCGTCCGGGTATCTACAAGCCGTTGCCCTTAAAAACTGTAGCAATTTCAGACGCTCTTGCAGTAGCATGTGCTGCACACCGTATCCGTGGTGGCTATCAAAAACACACCCGACGCTTTTCAGAAAACAAGCCAACAGAACACTCTAACAAAGAAATGGTTAAATTTTACTTTGCTGCCAAAGCAGGACAGTATGTTGACCCTGACTTTGTTGCGTTTCAGGCTACTGAACAAGATTATGAACAGGCAGCAGAAGTAAAAAAATGGATGAAGCGTTATGTTATGCTTGGCCTGGGTGACCTTGACGATTTCAAACGAGACATGGTTGCAGAACTTAGCAAAGACGAAGTTCCTATAGTAGGAGTAGGACTTGGACGTATTGCATATGCTCCCGAGTTTGTAAAACGTGACATGCATGAGAGTAGTCTTAAGAAAGAGATCCGTGTAGAGTACCGTGACAGTGTACACATTGGCAAAGAAAAAGATAACATCGAGTGTGTTGTTAAAATCCTTGACAAGCGTTACAGCAATCAGTGGGAGTCATACAACTACACAGCCGTTACTACTGAAGGTAATCTTGTATCGTTTATGAATAAGTTTGAATTTACCATCGGCGAGATGAAACGTATCAAGGCTAAGGTCAAAGCACAAACTAAGAATCGTTTGTTCGAAGCAAACGAGACTCGTCTTAACTATGTAAAAGTTTATAAGGTGTAACATTATGTTTTATGATTACCACATTTATTACGACGGCAAATACATAACCACTGTTCGTGCATTATCAGAAAGTTCTGCTATTGACAGAGTTTATATGCAGTATGGTAGCGCAAGTGCATACAGTGGCAAATCTCATCGACTTTTTACTGCGGAGAAAGTGTAATGGCACGTAAATTTGCAAAACGTTATTTAAAACCTACTGCATTTGATCCTAAGAATTCTATTTTCGAAGGACTTACATGGTTAGTTGATGGTAGCAAGAAGGGATCTAGTTATAGCGTTACACTACACGACAAAGGATTTGAGTGTGAGTGTACAGGTTTTAGTTTTCATGGGTATTGTAAACATTCACGCTCTGTGCTTAAACGTGTAGAGCAAGCAGTTAATGGCACAGTACCACAGTATAAGGTAGTATAATGGAACTTTGGGTAAATGAACTTTGGCTTTTAGGAACAGCAGTAGTCTTCACATATGTAGGATTTCAATTTGGCCGAATTAGGTCTACTGTTATTATTGAAGCAATGATTGACGGACTTATTCGAGACGGATTTTTGAAGACCGAAGGCTTCGGAGATAACATGCAGATCATTAAATGGCAAGACTGGTGCAAGAATGATCAAGATCCAGGGTAATATTCCTCGGAACGTATTGTTAGCGTGTTCAGGAGGAGTCGATTCTATGGCAGCACTCGACTTCCTTTCTCGCAATCACAATGTTATAGTTTTTAATTTTAACCACGGAACAGAATACGGAAAGAAAGTTGTTAAAGTTGTAGAAGACTTTTGTTTTACTAAAAAAATTGAAGTCATAACACAAGACATTAGAACACTTGAATTCCCAAAAGGTTCAAGCAAAGAGGCATGGTGGAGAGACGAAAGATACAAGTGGTTTCATAAGTTAAGTGTAAACAGAAAGATTATTACTTGCCATCATCTAGATGATTGTGTTGAAAACTGGATTTGGAGTAGTATGCATGGAAATCCTCATGTAGTTCCTTACCGTAACGGTAATGTAATTAGACCATTTCGTTTAAACCGTAAGCGTGAATTCGAACTTTGGTGTCAATTAAACAATGTTCCGTATTTAGAGGATGACAGCAACACAGATCTGTGTTACACTCGTAACTACATTAGACATAAGATGATGCCTCATGTATTACGTGTGAATCCTGGAATTCACAAATTAATTAAAAAGAAAATTTCAAGCGAGGTCGTCAATGACGACTAACTTGGTAAGTAATATGTAGAAAGGATGCAATATGAGTAAGCACTCAAAATCTAGTGTGGACTGGGAAGAAGCATTAACTGATACAGATTTTGGTTTAATTATTTGCGGTAAAACCGGGCGCCTCAAAGGCTTATGGATACCCGACGGAAAAGATGAAGACGAAGTACCGCAGCCAATTGTTGATATTTGTATGGAATATTTTGGAGTAGATCCAAACCAGCAAGAGACTTTGCACTAATGGACCCCCGAGATATCTTCGAATATAAACAACGTTGGAAGCCAAATGGTCATATAGTACATGTACACAGTGATTTAGATGTACAATGTAAACAATGGTGCCGTAGGCACTTAGAAAGATGGGAGTGGAGTATGGACACGTATACGGATGTCTACAGTCATACTTTTTATTTTGAACATGACATCCACGCAAAAGAATTTGCCCGTGAATTTTTTGAATGGGTAAACAAGGGAAGAACATGACACCAGAAGAACGAACAAACGTAACTAGGCAACTAGTTTCATTAACAAAAGAAAATATGGACAAAAATATTGTTTCACTTATTGATCCTGCTGAGCTAACTGCTGCTCTGGACCAAATGGCAAACAATGTTGTTGACCAAATTGTTAACTTGCAAGACAACGAACGGTTAATAGTCGCTATGGCAACTATTACTAAATTGTTAGTTGAAAATTATATTTTGCAAGCGAGGTTAAATGGACAGTGATATGTTTGAAACGACTAACCCTGGGGTTAAGTTGTTGGCTGAATTAGCAAGGGAAACATCTGTTGCAGATCCAATAGATTGGGGAGAACTTAATTTAAGCGAAGAACAAGCATACACATTAATGGCTAGTCATGTATTAGAAATGGAATATGATGACTTGACAAATAAGGCAATTATTGTTAAACTGTTAGTAGAAAACTTTGTATTAAACCTTAAATTAATGGGAAAGAAATGAAAAGCGTATTTGAAAAAACTGCTAAAATATCAAACACCCGCAACGGGCAAACAGTAGAAGCAGAAGTTGATAATATTAGAGTTCACAATTCTCTAGATGCATACATTGCACAAAATAAAATCCATATGAAATGGAATGGAAGAGTTTATGTTGGTAATGCTTTTGGTATGGAGTTTACCACACACGGACCAAAAGAACGTTATATGAAGGAGGGACGTCGATAATGCCACTAGTACCTATGGTAGTTGAGCAAGAAGCTCGAGGAGAACGCTCATACGACATTTACAGTCGTTTGATGAAAGACCGCATCATTATGTTGCAAGGTGTAGTTGAAGATTATAGTGCTAACCTTATTGTTGCACAACTGCTATACTTACAAAGTGTAAATGACGGCAAGTCAATTAAAATGTTTATTAACTCGCCCGGCGGCAGTGTAACGGCAGGACTTGCTATTTACGACACTATGCAATTTATTAAGAATCCTGTAGAAACATATGTTATTGGACAAGCATGTTCAATGGGCAGTTTCCTAGCACAAGCCGGTTCACCTGGTAAGCGTTTTGTGCTTCCAGAAAGCCGTACAATGATTCACCGTGTTAGTTCAGGCACACCAGGCACCAGTGGTAGTGTGCATGTACAAGAACTACAAATGGAAGACACAATTAGACATTTTGAAGAATCAAAGAAACTTAACAAGCGTCTTACAGAATTGTATGTCAAGCATAACAGTGCAGGCAAGACTTATGACGAACTTTTCGAAACTATGAAGTTTGATACATTCTTGACTGCGAAAGAAGCAGTTGATAACGGCTTTGCTGACAAGGTAGTTGAAAATGAGTAACGCATTTACACAAGACATGACAGGAACAGGACAATATATCGAAATGCCAGAATCAACAGCACAGGATACAGTGGCAGCACTAAAAGGAATACCAACACGCCAAGAACTTTTAGAATTGCTCAGTAATGAAATTGTCGACGTAACATTTGATAAACTTAGTGGCGATGAACGTACTATGAAATGCACACTGGTTCCTAGTATGCTGCCACAAGCACAACGTGAAGATAAACTTAGTCAAACAAAGATACGCAACTTAGAAGATAAAGTATTTGTTGTTTGGGCTATTGATGTTGAGCCTAGTGCATGGCGTAGTTTTCGTTACGACCGTGTAAAAAAGGTAGAAGTTGATCACATGTGGGGCAATGGACATGCAGATGGAGCGAATTATTGATACTTACTATAGGACAAGCACCTGTTTATTCAGCAGTTATTGAAAATGTTGATGAACATAAAAAATTATTAGAACCAATTGTAAATGACGATTCATACTGGAGACAAACCAGTGAATGGATGAGTAACACGTGGTCAACTATGGGCCATGAGAAAAACACAGAAATTCCTTGGGATGGCATCCTTAAAGATGTTGACTCGCATTTATATGAATATCTAAACATTTTTAATCCTCGTGCAGGGTTTGGCGTACAAACAAGACCCTGGTTGAATAGATATGAAAAGAACGGTTGGCAAGAACAACACAATCATTTAGGTGCTCATGCACATTTTAGTATGTCTTATATAATTGATAGTCAAGACCAAAGTAATTTTGTGTTTGCTGATCGTCCAGATAATTGGTATGACTATATGGGCATATCACAATTTTTTAACAATTGGCCTCAGCGTAATTTTATTCCTGAGCAAAAAACAGGAACATTGCTAATCTTTCCTTCAGCATTAGATCACTTTGTAATGCCAAACACTAGCGAACAATACAGAATTACTGCTAGTGCTAATTTTTATATTACTCCGGAGCCTGGCAATGAATAAACTGTGGGTATACGGCGATAGTTTTGCGGCAGCCCAAAGCAATTACAATCCTGATATAAATCTTGTTCCCTGGTTCAGACAACTAGGAGATCTATTAGAATTAGACAAAGTAATGAATCGAGCCAAAAATGGTTGCGATAATTTATACATTGCTAATTGTATAATGAATGATGCTCCAGACTATGGTGAAAATGATTGTATAATTGTAGTTCTCACTGATCCAAATAGGTTTTGGGTTTTTGAAAACTATCCAGAATTAAGTAATTGGTATGCTGTAGATCGTTTTTGGGATCGATGTAAAAAGTATGCCAGTTCAAACGAAATTAAGGCTGCACAAGGTTTTACAAAATATCTATACTCGCAAGCTCACGGTAATACCATCCACGAACTTACTAGAATGTTAGCCTTAAATATTCATCCAAACGTTCGTGTGTTGCAAGCATTTTTTCCTATACCCGGAGTAAACGGTTCGTTACTTGAAGTTAGCAGAGACGAACATGTTGGTAGCACAATTGAAGAAAAATTTGAAAATAGTGCCAAACAAGAATTTGAAGGGATAGGAGATATTAGACAAAATCATCTCAGCAATCCAAATCATAAAATACTAGCAGAAAAAATGTTTAAATGGTTTACAGAACCAAATTACTTGCTAGATTTAACAACAGATTTTGAAAAAGACTTCTTGACTTTTAAGTCATAAGTATGTTATACTAGAACTACAATAACAGACAGCAAAGGAGAATTTTATGAAGAAGTTATTGTTAGCAGGAGCAGCCGCATTGTCAATGACCGTTGCTACTGCACACGCAGATAATGTAAAAGTTAACGATGCATTTGTTACCAATCATTACAATACTGTTGTAAAGCGAATCCCCCAGACAGAACAAATCTGTCGTACAGTAGATGTACCTATCTATGGGCATAATAATAAAAACAATACTAATGATATGATCATTGGTGGGATCATCGGAGGTATTCTTGGCAATCAAATTGGCAAGGGTAGCGGTAAAGAAGCAGCCACAGGTATTGGCGCACTAAGTGGAGCCATTATTGCCAACGAAAATGCCAAAAAGCATAACCAACCTATTATTGGTTATCGTCAAGTAGAACAGTGTGAAAATAAAACTACTTACACAACTACTGAACATGAAGTCTATAGCCACAGTACAATTACATTTTGGGAAGATGGTAGAAAGTATGTCGTCCAGTTCCGCAAATAAAAAGTGGTCTTACAGTTTTAGTTGGACACAGCCGTACAATAGCGTAAGCATGAACCCTGTGTACCAACTAAACACAAAAAAAGAAGAAAGTATGGCTGGAAAGAACGAACTCGAATTGCTCATTTACAATGACGTAAAGGAATGGGCTGAAGTACATATGCTAGACGGCGAAGATTGGGATGACTATTTTGAAAAATTGTCTCAAGACGAGTTTAGCAAACGTATGGATGAAGTAATGGACAAATACTGGAAAGACCATATTTTTCCAATCGACGAGTACGTTTAATTATGCTATATTAAATACACTGTTAAACTGTTCCCTGATAGTTCAGTTGGTAGAACACCGGACTGTTAATCCGTATGTCGCTGGTTCGAGTCCAGCTCGGGGAGCCAAAACAGGAGAGTTGGCTGAGTGGTCGAAAGCGGCACCCTGCTAAGGTGTTGTACCTATAACGGGTACCGTGGGTTCGAATCCCACACTCTCCGCCATTAGAGGAGAAAATGGGTCATAAAACCAGTATTGATTATGCAGAGGAAAGCGGACTACGACATGCTCTGCAGCCTTTCAAAGTAAAAAGAATTAGAAACGAAGAACTCACAGAAGAAGAAAAGATTGTTGAAAAGTGGATTCTTAACAGAGTAAAATATTTAGAAGAAAAATAATTATGCGGCATTGGTGTAGTGGTAACATGCGAGCCTTCCAAGCTCTTGTCACCGGTTCGAATCCGGTATGCCGCTCCAGAACTGGTTGACACATTATATTCTCTGGATATATAATAAGTTGATAATTAAAAAGCCGGCGTAGCTCAGTTGGTAGAGCAACCGCCTTGTAAGCGGTAGGTCGGGAGTTCGAGTCTCTCCTCCGGCACCATTTTAAAGGAAAAGATATGACAGAGAAATGTCCTGAATGTGGGTTTGAATTACCTGAAGGAAATTTCTGTCCTATCTGTAGAGTTAGAAGAAAAGCGCCTGTGGTGAAATTGGTAGACACGCTAGATTTAGGTTCTAGTTCCGCAAGGAGTGGGGGTTCAAGTCCCTCTAGGCGCACCAAGGGGAATTAGCTCAGCTGGGAGAGCGCCTGATTTGCATTCAGGAGGTCAGCGGTTCGATCCCGCTATTCTCCACCACTATGTCCCGTTCGTCTAGTGGCCTAGGACACCGCCCTTTCACGGCGGCAACACCGGTTCGAGTCCGGTACGGGATACCATCCAAATAAATACTTGATGGAACTAATAGGACATCCTCTCGCTAAATCTAAAAAAATAAAAGCAGGATCAAGTGAAGATTTTGAAAAACCGGTAATTCCCTTCAACAAATGGCCAGCCCACAGTATATACTATGATTTTAATAAATTTGGATTTCGTTGCCCTGAATTTGATACAGTAAATTGGGAAGAGTCTGTTGTTGTTTTAGGGTGTAGTTGTACAGCTGGTGTAGGGCTGGCTAAAGAGAACACTGTAACTAGTTTACTAAGCAATGAAATCGGCCGCCCTGTAATTAATCTAGGTGTGGCTGCTTCTGGCATAGATCTTGCTTGTTACAATTCAATAATACTACACGATCATTTTCCGAAACCACTAGCAGTTGTACAATTATGGTCTGACACAGCTCGATATGTCGACATGGATAGAGAAAGATATCTTCATCCTCATTTATATTTTCCTAAACGTCATAATTACGATGCAAGATATAACTGGGATCTCCGATCATACTTTTATAGAAAAACTGATAAATCACTATGGGCAGGTAAAACCAAATACTATGAGGCTACTTTTTTCTTTGAAACTTCAAAATTATTTAATTGTGATTTTGTTCATCGTGAAGATCAAGCAATAGACGGATTACATCCTGGAATAGTTACTACTAGGAAAATGGCTCATTTGATTGCAACTAATCTAAAACTATAACTAAATAATTATACAATGTTCAAAGCGGTAAAAGAAATTATCTGGCATTTGACTTGCGCTAACTGCAAGGGCTGGTTTACTTTTGCCACAATGGACGAACGGTATTGTATAGATCGAACAACTTTTCATTGCCCGCATTGTGGTTCTAAAGCAAGATGTGAAAAACCGGTTGACAAGCCGTAATAAGTATAGTATATTACTAATATAAACAAAGAAGGAATATTAACATGTTCAAGACTAACACAACAAATATTACTTGTTGGCCTCCAGGAAGTAGGGGTATGTCTTGACGTGACTTTTAAGTACGTTATGAGCCCCTAGCACTAATAATGTTAGGGGCTTTTTTATCGGTGTAGCTCAGTGGTAGAGCGGCGGTCTCCAAAACCGCGTCAGCGGGGGTTCGAATCCCTCCACCGGTGCCATATACTCGGTGTAGCGCAGTCTGGCAGCGCATCTCATTTGGGATGAGAGGGTCGTAGGTTCGAATCCTACCACCGAGACCAATTATGTGAGCGTGGCGGAATGGTTACGCAGCAGATTGCAAATCTGTACAATGCAGGTTCGAGTCCTGTCGCTCACTCCAATTTTTTGGTTGACAGATCTCGTTTTAGATCGTATAATATATGTATAAAGTAAAAATTAAGAGGGCGAGATGTCTAAAGATATTTGGGTAATCAGCGACACACATTTCAACCATGCTCCAATCCTTAAATTTAAGGATTATGCTGGCCTGCCTCCTAGAGGAGAGTTTGACAATGTTGATCAAATGAATCAGTGCATGTTAGATAATTGGGCGAGTGTTGTGAAACCAAACGATACAGTTATTCACTGTGGAGATGTTTTGTTTGGCGAAAACAAGGTCGAATGGTTAGAAGCAAACTTTGCTAAGTTACCTGGCAAGAAAAGACTTGTGCTAGGTAATCACGACAACGTAAAGTTTCTAGCACCGTTCTTCAAGGACATACAGTTGTGGATTCAAATGGACAAGTTTATTTTAACACATACTCCTTTGCATCCTACTACTCTTGCAGAATCGCATAGATTTGATGCAGAAGGTATGTTGAACGTTCATGGACACATCCACAGTAATCCTTCACCAGAAGGTCCTTACAAGTGTGTATGTGTTGAGCAAATCAACTACACTCCGGTTAACCTCGAGGAGTTGATATGAAAATTTACTGGGCGCCATTAGATAATAAAGAACTAAATCTTACCATGGCATATTACGAGCCAACGAGGCTATCAAACAATATTCCTATAGATTTAAGAGATAGTGCATATTATCGGTGCCCAGCATTTATGGAAACTGTTAAGAATACTTTTGTCTTAAAAAGTCCTATCAGTATCAATGCTGACTTCAGTCCTTCTGCACAACGTTTTGAAACAAACTATGAGGAGATGTTTAAGTTAAAAGTAAGAATTGATGACAGTGTTGATCACGGTATTGTTCAGTTTGGATTTAACTATCTTCTTTTTGCAGAAAAGCCAGTCAAAGTTACACAGATGCATCCTTATTTGCATCATAACTCATTTACAGAAAATGGTAATGTGTTATTAGGAGAGTTTGACTGTGGTAGATGGTTACGCCCATTACAGGCAGCATTTGTTATTAATCCAAAACTTAAAGATTATTCTTATAAAATCAAAAGAGGAGACATTTACAGTTATATAAGATTTCATACTGACGAAAAAGTAGAACTTGTAAACTTTGATGTTACACCTAAAATAGAAGAAATTGCAGATAGTTGCTTACAGATGAAAAACAGTGGGCATTCATCTCCTTTTTCACTTGACTTTTGTTATAATCAGTTTATAATGTATAGACGTAAACAGGCAATCATGAGAGAAATAAAGGCACAAGGACTATGAGAACACAACCACAAACTATTATCCGTAATCTAGAAGAAAACAACAGTCGTCTAGAAAAAGAAAAAATCCTACAGGTAGCAGCCGACGAAGGCTTGCCAGAGTTCTTTGACGGATTGCGTATGGCACTAGATCCGCTTGTAACATTTGGCGTTAAGCAAGTGCCTGAAGCAACAGAAGATGGACAAGGCTTGCCAGCCAATGCCTTTGCAGAACTTGCTAGACAACTACAAGAACGCGAACTAACAGGACATGCTGCACGTGATGCTATTCAGTTGGCAATGAGTGTTGCTACAAAAGAGCAATGGAATGGTTGGTATCGTCGTATCCTTATCAAAGACTTGCGCTGTGGCGTAAGTGAAAAAACTGTAAACAAAGTA
>Ga0181570_10000399_pt1 | contig 41267 bp, 31 predicted proteins | sample 101ome_18_FD_148667 | JGI IMG/M metagenome (GOLD analysis project Ga0181570, IMG submission 148667) | Coastal salt marsh microbial communities from the Groves Creek Marsh, Skidaway Island, Georgia - 101406AT metaG (spades assembly) | ecosystem: Environmental > Aquatic > Marine > Intertidal zone...
TCGTCGGACGAGTTGCTGGCGTCGAAGTGAACGATGAGTTCAGCATCGTCGCCTTCGCCTTGCAGGATGACACGGTACACGTCCCAGTCCTCACCGGACACCGTCTTGGTCCCGGTGAATTCGACGTTATCCTGATACTCGGGGCGCACGTCAAGGGTGGCGTCGGCTTCAGGGCGGAATTCGTCAGCGTACACGTCGTTGGTCTCCACGGTCACGTTGATCGTACGAGCGTGGCCGTTCTCGTCGTGCAACAGCAGGGTGATGGACCATTGTTCGCCTTGTGCGCAACCCGTCTGTGAGGCGAGGTCAACTTCACAGAACATCATCGAAGGGTTGCCCTCTGTGCTGTGGTCTTGCTCGCCCGAAGCCAGGTCGTTGCCCATCCAACCGGTGGGGCCCTCGATGAGCCAGTTGGCGGTCAAGGGCACGGTAGCATCGGTGGTGTAACCGAATTCAAGCGTCGCATCGCTCTTCATGTACCGGAGGGCGTAATCGCCCGTGCTCGGGTCAATGTCCGGCGTCACGCCGTTGATGGTGAGGTCGAGACCGTTGCCCAACGTGCCGAAGCCTTCGGGGTAGGGGTTCACCTGGTATTCGAGCATGTTGCCCAGCAGTGGGAACTGCGTGCTGGTGGCCCGCTCGGAATGGGTGGCCACGTCAATGGTCGAGATGATCATCCCGCCCGAGTAGTAGCTGCACACACCGAGCATGGTGTCCTGAATGTCCTCGCTGTAGCGGATGAGCCGCTGGAAGAACCCGCCGTCCTCCATGTAGCCGTTGCATGCGTTGGGGACGTTGTCGGAGCTGACCGATTGGGTGTTCAACACCGCTTGAGCAACCGGGTTGATGCCGATGAACGGATTGGTCGTGGCGTCGGGGAGGAAGTCAAGCATGGGGTGGAACGGATCGGCCAGATCGGTGTTGGCGTACGTCACTTGGCTGGTTTCCGTGTTGCGGCTCTTGATGTCAAGACCGAAGGGCAGGCGTCCGGGGAGGTTGTCGTTGAGCCCGTACACCTGCTCACCGAGCGGGCCCAAATGGGCCTGAACGGTACCGCCAGCGGACATGAAGTTCTCGAGGATGGTGCGGCGTTCGGGTTCACCGATGTACTGGTAGTACCCGGCTCCGCCAAACTGGGTGTCACGGGCGGACAAAACATCCTGCCAAGGCAGGATGATCTTGTTGTAATGCGTGAACCACCCGGCGTCAAAGTAGGTGTTCCAGTCGTTGATTTCGTACTGGGTGTAGCTCATGTTGAGCAGCGCAAGGTCTTCCTTGATGGTCGTGGTTCGCACCGAGGTGTCGGAGAGGATGGCCACGTCCACCATGTCGGCAAACGAGGCGTGGAAGTAACGCACGTTGCCGGTTTCAGAACCGTCAGCGAGTTGTGCGTAGAAGCTGATGTTGTAGGTGTGACCGTCCATCCAGCCGTTCCACGGCGTGAAGGAGACTTCGGTTCGCTCTTGGCTCTCGAGGGCCCTTGCTGGGCCGGCCGTCACTTGGTGAGCGAGGCTGCCATCGGCCATGTCGTGCACGTCCATGTAGAACACGTAGTTGCCGCCCAGCACGCCGTTGGTGGCGGAGAACTCCCACGAGTGTGTCAAAGCGCTGTCAATCGGGAGCACGCAGGCCAAGGTCTGGTCGGAGTGACAGGCGAGGGTGTCGGGCTTGCCGATGGAAATGTCAACGGATTCGACGTTGAAGATCACACGCTCGATGTTGTTCGCCTCCGACAACTCGTTGTCGTTCAACCACGGCTTTCCAACCGTTGTGTTGTCAAAGATGGTCCTGACATCCAAGCGATACACACCCGAAACGAATTCGTGCGAGGCCACGGTCGAGATCATCGATTCCTCAGCGTCCACGTTCGTGCGAGACGTGGTGTAGCTGGCGTCCTCAACGAAGGTGTACTCCTGCAGGGTGATGTTGTTGAAACCGACACCCTTGAACCCGTCGTTGATGCCGTTGCGACCGTCTTCGTCGGACTGGAACGTGAAGTTGACGTTCACCGTGGAGCCCTGAAGCGACATGCACTCGGTGGTCCACAGGGCGGAATCGGGCGAGGAGCGGTTCTGGATGTACAGGTGCGTCAAGTCAATGCTGGTTGTTTTCACCAAGTCATCGCTGTTGAAGAACACGTTGTAGTTACCGCCGGTGCCGTCCTGGGTGGATGGGTCACCGATGTAGTCCAGTTCCGTCACGTCAATGGATTCGGTGGCGTTGATGATGCCGTTGCCGTCATCGTCGTTCTGGCAGGTGCCGTCTTCGTTGTAGTCGTTCCACTGGGCATAGACCAGGCCGTTGTAGTTCTGGCCGGCCTTGGCGTAATCCACCGTCATGACCACGTAATCGCTGGGGTCCACGTTGCCGCCCGTGTCGATGGTGTAGAAGGTGTCAGCGAAGTATTCGAAGTTAAGGGAAACGAAGTCACCGTTTTGGCCCGTCAAATCGATGTCCGGAATGCTGAGGGTTTGGTTGGCCCAGGCGTCGTCGTACCCGTTGGTGGAGGTGTCACAGGGGTGGCCGAACCAGTAGGCGTTGTTGTTGAAGATCTTCGTGGAGCAGGAGTCCTCGTTGTAGATGGCGCCCAACGGGTTCTGGTTCTCTTGGTAGCGCGTACCTTGGGCACCGCCCTCAAAGGTCTCAACGCACACCGCCGAAGGTGTACCGCAGTACACGTCGGAGGGTGTGGCGGAGTACACGGTGGCCTCGATGTCAAAGTCGACCGGGGTGTTGCCCCAGTTGTTGGTCGTGACCTCAATGTCGAACACGCCTTCAGCGTAGAGACCGCCTGCGTTGAAGTATTCAATGGATTCAACAGCAGGGTCGTACAGGTTGAACGGCGTCACGTAACCAATGGCGTCGTTGTTGATGGCCTGTTGGTCCCAAGCGTTGTTGGACAGGGTGGCCGAGATGCGGTAGGTCGTGTCGTTGAGCACGTCGGCCTGGATGGAAGTGGTGTACTCCTGCCCGGGCTCGAGGTTGCTCAGCGGGCCGATGGTGGTCGACTGGACCTGGGGGTTGGGGAAGAAGGCGGTGTTCTGCTTCCAGACGGTGAGGTTGTCAACAGCAAAGCCGTCGCGACCGGACCACTGGCTCTCGTTGTCGTTAGCCGTGGAGCCCTCGAAACCGGTGCGGAACCGGAAACGGAGGTCCACCGTTTCACCGGCCCAAGGCGAGAGGTCGAAGGAACCCAAGTCCTCATCGGTGAAGTTGTCCCAGCCGTAGAAGGTGCCGGAGGCAGCCAAGCCGTAGTAGACAATGTTCTCGGGTGCTGCACCCCAGAAGTTCTGCTTGAACCCGCGGTCGGTGTCAAAGCCGCCCCACATGGAAACCCCGTTGGGGCAAGCACCTGCGAGCGCTGCTTCCTGTGGGCAGCCGATGACGCTCCATCCGCTTTCCGCACTGCCGACTTCAACGATGGCCAGGTCGTCCCAAAGGTCGCCGACGATGAAACCACCTTGTTGGTCGACGTTGCCCAAGGCACCGAGCCCGAGGTGACGGAACAATTCAACGCTCATGAAGGCCCGATCGGCACCGGTCAGGTCCACGTTTTCGAGCACCATCGCATCGTCCCAGTTCTTGCCGTAGCCGGTCCAGTCGTCACCGGAGCTGTTGGTCTTGACGTTGCCAGCCCACATGAAGTCGGTGGGGTTGAGGTGGTTGGCGGACACGTTGGGGTCGTTGTTGCCGTCCGAGGAACCGGTTGAGTGGTTGGTTTCAAGGTGCCAGTTGGTGGCGCCGTCGACATACTCCTCGAACGCCCAGGTGCAGCCCGAACCGCAGTTGCTGACCTCGGGGCTGTCCCAGTCGTTTGCGTAGACCGTGGTGTTGGTGGAGTTGACCTCATCGACGACCTTCAGTTCGACTTCAAGGTCCGCCGTTTGGCCGTTGAGGGTGTCCATGCCCGTGTTGGTGACGGTCACGTTGAACGTGCGGGTCCCCTCACCGACGATGCCGAAGAAGCGGTCCACTGGATCCACCGTGAGCCCGGTCACCGCCAAGTCACGGTTGTCCATTTCGACCACGGTGACGGTGTCGTACTGTCCCTGCCATCCAAAGTTGTCTCGCCACCCGCCGAAGTTGAACTGGGTGTGCCCGACCACGAGATCGGGGGCGGAGTTGGCCGCACCTTGCAGTTGGCCGACGGCCACCGCCGAGGGTCGCCGTCCGGCGGTGTAGGACAGTGGACTGACGTGACCGCCGTTGCCGTCGGAGAGGGTGACCTGCACGGAGGTGGGGAAAGAGAGGAAGAAGTTGGAGGTGCTGCCGCCGGCGGAGTCGGAGGTGTTGACCTGATAGGCGATGGTGGGGTTCACGAAGTCCGGTTCGTTGTCCCCGTTCAGGTCTTCAACAGCGATGGCCCACGAGATGTAGGGGCCGAAGTATGCCGTTTGCGTGGCGCCAAAGGTCCCTTGAGCCGTGGCCGTTTTGTAGGTCACGTTTTCGAGGTTGCCGTCCATCATGGCGATGGTGTCGATGTAACCTGAACCTGCCACGTCGGCGATCGAAAAGTCCTCGGAAAAGACGACACCGAATTGGATGACCGTGGGATTGGAGGTCGTGATGTCAGCGGGGTATGAACCTGGGGTGCTGGGAACGCCGGTGCAGGAGAATTCAACGACGGTCACGTTATCGCCGTTGCCGGGGTTGGTGACCTGGCCGGTGGCGTAGTCAAGTCCCTCGGTGCGCAGCAGGAAAATGTCGTCGTCGGTGCATGTGTTGCCGATGCCAACGCTTTGGGTTTCACCGAAATCGCCGACCTCAATGGATCGGTAAGTGTTGCCCGTCGATGGGCCGAGGAAGGTGGAGAAGCCTTGGGTGGTGCTGGTGATGGGACTGCGGTAGTTGACCACGTTTTGGCGGGTGATGTCGGCTTCGAGTTCAAGGATGTAGATGTCATCGTTGCCGTCCTGATCGGCGTCACCCACTGCCATGTCCCAGACCCAAAAGTGGGTGAAGCGCTGGCCGATGGTCCAGCCTTTGTTGTTGCAACCATCGTTTTCGATGATGGTCAGGTTACCGGGTTCACCAGCTGGTGCGCCTTGGTCGTTGGTCTTGAAGGGGTTGTTCTTCTGGTAGATGGCGATGTCCGGGGCGTCGTCGCCCGTGAACTCACCGACCTCGACCTGCTCTACGTTGGCGAACTCGTCCCAGTCGGCGTTTCGGCTGGTGTTGCCAGCGACCCAGATGTCCTGCCGCTCGCTGAAGTCGCCGTTACCGTCGTTCCAAAGGATGGTGATGCTGTGCGTGCCGTCCGTGGCGATGGCCATGTCGTTGGCGCCGTCGCAGTTGAAGTCGCCGATGGCGACATCGGTGGGATCGCGGTTGGTCGTGTAGTTCCGTGCCACGGAGGCGCTCGCGGTCGTGGCCAAGGCGAGGGTGGTGCTGAAGACCATCAACGCAGCGAGAAAAATACTGCGAATTCGTGCTTTAGAGAGGTCGCTTTGTGTTTGCATGGACATCACTGACTCTTCCAAGTTCTGTTGCATTATAATGCCTTTGTCTTGCGGTTCCCCAAGGATGGGGCGCAGCCACACGAAAGCGCTATGATGCAGCCGGAACAACTTCCAAACTTTCCGTTCAAATTTGACCGGCAAGCCATTTCGGCGATGGCCCCCAACCGGTGGCATCACCGCCGTGGATTTTGACGAGCTTTCCGGCAGCGAAAAGGGATTCCAACCAGACCTCCAACGTCGCACCTTCCCTGCCCCCAAGTTTGGTCGAGGCAATCTCCTCAATGTTCTCGGTCGACAAGCCGCTCATGCCGTGGTCACGCACCACGACTTCGAGCAGTTCACGGAGCCATGCTTCGGCCATCGGATCGACACTGGTCACGCTTTGAACAGGATGGGGCGGGTCCATGTCCTCAAGCACATCCATCAAGCCAACGGCGTCGGGTCGCGTGGGACCCTGCAACCCTGTGGCCTCCAGGCGTTCAGCCACGTTGAGTTGGCCGATCGGTCGGCGTACGATGGGAATTCGGCCCGGATCCGGCGTTGGCCCCATGTCCCGAGGAGGAGCGGCCACGTCGGCCGTGGAGGATTCAACAGGGCTCGGTTCAGCGGTGCGCGACACGGCGGGCTGCGGTGCAGTGCCGGCAGGCATGGTCCAACCAACGCCCTCCAGACCCAGTTCCTCGACTTTAGCAGCCACCCATTCTGCATCGCCTTCAATCACCACGTTGACATCGTGGTCGTCGGCTCGGAAACGGTACCGAACCTGCCCACGGAGTGCTGCCATGCTGTGCGACCTCTTCTCCCGCTGATTCTGTGCCGTTAAGAAGATTTCATTGCGCAAGTTGACGCAGCACCGTGTGGAGGATGCCCCCGTTTCGGTAGTATTCAACCTCAACCGGCGTGTCCAGGCGAACCTGGGCGTCAAATGTCGTGACCGCCCCATCGGGCGATGTCGCTGTGACGGTGAGCCATTGCAGGGGTTGAACGTCATCGGTGACCGGGATGTCAAACGATTCGTGACCGGTCAAACCCAGCGACGCATGGGACTCGCCGTCCTTGAAGGTCAAGGGCAGAACGCCCATGCCGACCAAATTGGAACGGTGAATGCGTTCAAACGACGTGGCAATCACGGCTTTCACCCCGAGCAAATAAGTCCCCTTGGCCGCCCAGTCGCGAGACGATCCGGTGCCGTACTGACTGCCGGCGAGCACCACCTTCGGTGCTGCAATCTGCGCCGCATCGTATACCGATTCCACCGAGCCGGAGTCGTGGTTGAGGGCCCAACCTCCCTCGGTTCCGGGTGCCATCTGGTTGCGGATTCGAACGTTGGCGAACGTGCCGCGCATCATGATCTCGTGGTTGCCACGGCGGCTGCCAAAGGAGTTGAAGTCACCCTGCGCAACCCCCCGCTCAGTCAACCAACGGCCCGCAGGACCGTTGGCGGGGAAGGCCCCGGCCGGCGAGATGTGGTCGGTGGTGATGGAATCACCCAACTTGAGCAGCACACGGGCTCCCTCAACGGGAGCGATGGGGTCGGCCTCGGCCGACAATCCCGTGAAGAACGAGGGCAACCGGATGTAGGTGGATGCTTCGGCCCAGGGGTAGAGCGGCGACGGTTCGGCAGGAATCGCATTCCATCGTGGCTCGTTCATGGCGTCGGCGTAGCGTTGGCGGAACATCTCGGGCGTGATGACGGCCATGGCCTCGGCCAGTTCCTCGTCGGAAGGCCACACCTCGGACAGCATCACCGGTTGGCCGCTGGCGTCGTAGCCCATCGGCTCGGTGGTCAAATCCATCTCGAGGTTGCCGGCAATCGCATAGGCCACCACCAACGGTGGACTGGCGAGGTAGGACGCTTTCACCTTGCCGTGCACGCGCCCCTCGAAGTTCCGGTTGCCGGAGATCACCGAACCAACGATCAGGCCTGCTTCATCGATGGCTTGTTCAACGGGTTCGGGCAATGGGCCGGAGTTGCCGATGCAGGTGGTGCAACCGTAGCCAACCACGTGGAAGCCCATGGCGTTAAGGTCGTCGTGAAGACCGGTCGCCTCGTAGTATTCGGTCACCACGCGGCTGCCGGGAGCAAGCGATGTTTTCACCCACGGTTTGACCGAGAGACCCCGCGCCCTTGCCTTACGAGCGAGGAGACCGGCAGCCAGCATGACACCAGGGTTGGAGGTGTTGGTGCACGAGGTGATGGCGGCGATGACCACATCCCCGTGGTTGAGGTCGAAGGTTTGTCCGTCCATCTCCACGATGGCACCGTTGGAGAGCGCCTCGGGCGCCAAGCCGTGTCCGTGATGGCCCACCTCGTGGGTCAAACTCCCCACGAAGTGATCCTTCATGTCCTTCAGGTCAACACGGTCCTGCGGACGCTTGGGGCCGGCCAAGGCCGGGACCACATCGTCAAGGTTCAGCGTCAGCACGGTGGTGTAGGCCTTTTCAGCCTCATCGCCGTTGTACCAAAGCCCCTGGGCTTTGGCGTAGGCTTCCACGCCAGCCACGTCAGCGTCCTTGCGTCCGGTCAAGCGCAGGTACTCCAGCGTTCGCTCGTCCACGGGAAAAAAGCCGCATGTTGCGCCGTACTCGGGCGCCATGTTGGCGATGGTCGCCCGGTCGGCGAGGGAGAGGGCCTTCATGCCCGAACCAAAGAATTCAACGAACTTACCGACCACACCGTGCTCACGCAGCATCTCGACGATGCGCAGCGTCATGTCGGTGGCGGTCACACCGGGCTGAAGTTCGCCCGTCAAGCGAACCCCGATCACATCGGGGGCGAGCATGTAGATCGGCTGACCCAGCATCACGGCCTCGGCTTCAATGCCGCCGACGCCCCAACCGAGCACACCCAGTCCGTTGACCATGGTCGTGTGAGAATCCGTGCCAACCAACGTGTCGGCCAACCAAACGTTCGCTTCCTGTCGCGCCACGCTGGCGAGGAATTCGAGGTTCACCTGGTGGACGATGCCGCGCGAAGGTGGGACCGCTTGGAAGTTGGCCAGCGATTGTTGCCCCCACTTGAGGAAGGTGTAGCGTTCCATGTTGCGGTGGTATTCAATATCGAGGTTGAGGTCCAGCGCATCGGCGTGAGCGCCGCTCACATCAACCTGCACCGAATGGTCGATCACCAGGTCCACGGGCACCTGAGGGTTCACCTTCTCGGGATCACCACCCATTTCCACCATCGCATCCCTGAGCGCGGCCAAATCAACCACGGCGGGCACCCCGGTGAAGTCCTGGAGGATGACGCGAGAGGGGCGGAACGGAATTTCCGCTCGCTCCCCGGTGGGGGTCCAACCGGCGATACGACGCACGTCGTCTTCGGTGATGAGAAAGCCGTCGTGGTTGCGCAGGGCGCCTTCGAGAAGGATTCGTATGGAATACGGTAAGGAAGCGGTGGGCAAGCCGTTCGCATCGAGGGCATCGAGCGCATAGTAATCGCCGCCGACCGAGAGCGGGCGTCGGGCGTTGAAGGGGTCCAGCGTCGTCATGATTTGTCGGACAAGTCCCCTGTCTATGAACACAACCCTTTGCTCGGTTCACGCCGGCAACGGCGTGCAACCGCAAGGCTCACCAGAATTGGTACCACGGCGTGGTTTCGGAGCCCAAGAAGTCGGCGGACACCAAGGTCACCTCTTGGGAAGGCCGGTCGCCGCTGTCCGTTGGCACGCTCGAGATGGCCGTCACGATGTCGCACCCCTCCGTCACGGTGCCGAACACCGTGTGAACACCGTCCAACCAGTTCGGCGTGCTGTCGTCGGGGATGAGGAAGAACTGGCTCCCACCGGTGTTCTCGGCGCTGGTTTTGGCCATGGAAATCGTGCAAGGGAGGTGCAGACGGCCGTTTTCGGCCTCGTCAGGGATGGTCCACGCCGATTCGCCGGCGCCGCCGCAGGTCGCATCGGTGGTGGCTTGGCCGTTGCAGTAGTCGTAGAAGTTGGCTGCGTGACCCCCGGTCCCGTCGCGGTTGGTGAAGTCGCCACCTTGAATCATGAAATCATCGATGATGCGATGGAAGATCGTGTTGTCGTAGTCTCCACCGCTGACGAGGGCTTTGAAATTCTCCACGTGAACCGGTGCGTCATCGGGGTAGAGTTCAATCACCACCGTGCCGGAGTCAGCGCCACCGTTCCAGCGGAGCTGAAGTTCCACCATGTCGGTGGTCGTGTCCGTGCGGTTGGCCACGTTGATGCCTGCGAGGACGATCACCATCGCCATCAGGATGGCCATGACACCGGCTGGCGTCGGCGTACCGTCGTTGAGGAGGCGCGGTAAGGCGGTTTCGCTGATGCCTTTGTTCTGCATTTCGTTGAGAACCTCGTTGTACAGTTTGTCGGACTTTTTGTCCCGTGGGTTGGCCTTTCGAGCGTCACGAAGCAACCCGGCTGCCTTGCGGTATTCGCCTCGGTTGCCGCTGGCTTTGGCGTTCAGCCAGGTCGCATGCCCTGCCAAACGGAGGGTGGTGGGTTGAGCACCGTCGGCATCGGCATCGCGTAGAATGTTGAGGGCCGATTCACCCTTCCCTTTGGTGATGGCCTTCTCGGCTTTTTCCCAGGATGCCTGCAATGCGTCGTCGGCCATGAGCGACCCGACGGGCGTTTCGGTTTTGAGCCTCACCCCCATCCGTTGGCCGACGAGGTGCGTGCAAGGGAATGGTGAGGCAACATGTTCAAAGAGTGAAAGCCAACGCAGACGACCATCAATGGCCGCTGATGGTGGCCTGCGTGGTGAGCCCCATGGACAGCATCGTGAACGACTTTACCATCAACATCGCCACCGCCAATGGAACCGGTTCCCAATCCGCCAACCTTATTCTGCTTCAATCACTGTTTGAGATGGGTGTGCCCGTCAGCGGTAAGAACCTCTTCCCGTCCAACATCTCCGGCCTGCCCACTTGGTACATCGTTCGGTTGTCCGACCGGGGCTACCAAGCGCCGGGCGACCGCACCCACATTCAGGTTCTGGTGAACCCCGCCACGTGGGACGAAGACCTGGCAGCCTTGGAACCCGGCACGGTGGTGATTTGGAACAGCGACACCAAGGGGAAAACGGTGGAACGCGAGGACATCGTCTCCTACCCCGTCCCCATGAGCGCCTTGGCACGAAAAATCAACCCCAAGATCGCCAAATTGGTCACCAACATCGTCTACGTTGGCGTGCTTGCCGAATTGCTGGGCATCGACCAGGCCAAGCTTGAGAGCGCCGTCGCCAAGCAATTCAAGGGCAAGGCCTCCGCCGTCGAACTCAACATCACGGCCCTGGGCCTCGGTCGTGATTACTGCAAAGAACAGTTGACCAAAGACGACCCCTACACGGTCGAGGCGCGCGACATCGACACGCCTCAATTCTTCATCGAAGGCAACGAAGCTGCAGCGCTGGGCGCCCACTACGGCGGCGTGCAATTGCTGGCTTGGTACCCCATCACGCCTTCGTCCTCGATGGCCGAGGGCATCATCGCTTATGCGCCTCGGTTGCGCACCGACGAGAACGGAAAATCAACCGTCGCTGTCATTCAGGCAGAGGACGAACTGGCAGCGGCCGGCATGGTCCTTGGAGCGGGTTGGGCCGGCGGTCGCGGCATGACCGCCACCTCCGGGCCAGGCATCTCCCTCATGCAGGAATTCATTGGACTGGCTTACTTTGCCGAAATCCCCTCCGTGTTCTGGGACGTCACCCGGGTCGGGCCGTCCACCGGTTTGCCCACGCGAACCCAGCAATCCGACATCGCCATGCTTTACGAGGGCAGCCACGGCGACACCCAACACATCGTGCTGATCCCCGGGACCGTCGAGGAATGCTTCGAGTACGGCTGGCGGGCGTTCGATTATGCTGAACGGTTCCAAACTCCAGTGTTTGGGATGAGCGATCTTGACCTCGGCATGAACCGGTGGGCCTGCAGCGGGTTCACGTACCCCGACCAACCGATGGACCGTGGAAAAGTCGTTCGCGACAAGGACGTGTTCGAGGCCTTCGAAACCTTTGGCCGCTACCTTGACGTGGACGGTGATGGGATTCCCTACCGCACCCTCCCCGGTTCCGGCATGGACCCCATTCTGTACCGCGGTACCGGTCACAACCCCATGGGTGTGTACTCCGAGAAGCCGGAGGACTACTACAACCTCATGCGGCGCCTGCGAACCAAGATCGACAACGCTCGTGACCTGCTGCCAGCGCCCATCCTCCGCCAGGAGGAGGAATGCGAGGTCGGCATCGTGTTCCTCGGCAGCATGGAGAACTCCATCCGTGAAATCGATGATTTGCTCGAAGCCACGGGCCTGAAGGTCAGCACCTGCCGTGTTCGAGCCCTGCCCCTGCACTCCGAGGTGGAGGCCTTTGTTCGCCGACACGAGGTGAACATCGTGCTCGAAATCAACCGTGACGGGCAGTTGTGGGGCATCTTCCGCCGAGAGTTGCCCGACGATTTGGTGGGCAAGGTCCACTCCGTGGCCTACAGCGACGGCATGCCCCCGCGAGCAAAAATCTACGCCGATTTGATCCACGCCAAACTCGAGGAGGTGAAGCAATGAGCGACAAACCCGCACGCGCTGTGAAGTTGAACGTCATCAATGAACCCAAGGACAGTTACACGGGCGGCCCTTCATCGCTGTGCCCGGGATGCGGTCACGACCAAATTTCGAGCGTCATTGTGGCTGCGGCTTGGGAGAACGGCCTCGAACCGCACCGCATCGCCAAGATGTCGGGCATCGGATGCTCCTCCAAAACCCCAGCCTACTACCTCGGTCAATCCCACGGGTTCAACACCGTCCACGGCCGCATGCCGTCGGTCACCACCGGTGCGTACGCCATCAACAAGGACTTGCTGTACCTCGGTGTCTCGGGCGACGGTGATTCGGCCTCCATCGGCATCGGCCAACTCATTCACGCCATTCGCCGCAACATGGACATGGTGTACATCGTTGAGAACAACGGCGTCTACGGCCTCACCAAGGGCCAGTACTCCGCCACCGCCGATGTCGGCTCCAAGAAAAAGAAGGGAGCACCCAACGAAACACAACCCATCGATCTGTGCGCTTTGGCCATCAACCTTGGTTGCACCTTCGTGGCGCGATCGTTTTCGGGCTCAAAGAAGCAACTGACTTCCTTGCTCAAGGCTGCGATGTCCCACAAAGGCTTCGCCCTCATCGACGTCATCTCGCCCTGTGTGACGTTCAACAACAACGACGAATCCATGCGCTCCTACGGTTACGTAAAAGAGAACGAAATCACCCTCCACATGGCCGATTACATCCCGCATTTCAATCCCATGGAAGAGGTTGAAGTCCCCGAAGGCCACTACACCGACATCACCCTTCACGACGGTTCGACCATTCGACTCGAGACCATCTCAGCCGAACACGACCCTGGCGACGCCATGGCAGCCCTCACTGCACTCCATGAAGCCGAACAGGCCAAAAAGCACGTCACTGGACTGCTGTACTTCGACGCTGACAAACCGTCGTTGGCCGAGGACCTTGGGATCGTTGACACCCCGTTGCTCGATGTGAGCGATGACGTCCTCCGCCCTAGTCAAGCGTCCTTGGACGCCCTGAACGCGGAATTCCTGGCTTGACGTGACCGAGCGTCGCGTCTTCTAAATAGGACGCGGAGCAAATCGCATGCTGGTGGATGTCGAAACCGTTGGACTCAGTGTGTTGCTCGGTGGAGCAGGGACGTACCTGCTTTGGCGTTCGTGGCAGCAACGCAAGCACCGACTCCGTCGGTTGGCGCTGGCCGAAAAATACAGCACGTCCTTTCAATTGCACGCTGTTCAAGGCCGGCCACGCCTTGTGGTGAACCGTCCACAGGTAGGCGATTTGCCACCAGGAGAGCAAGCGGCATACGAAGCTCGTCAGGATGAACGGCAAACGCAGTACGAAGCGTTGGAACTCACCATTCCACTCACCGCTGAACCCAGCGAGGAGCCGGCCACCGAGGAAGAACGTGAGGACGAATTGAACCTCAGGTTGGAATGGATCGATGAATTCGGCCCGCCCCTGAACCAACACGCCGCCGTGGTGGCCGAGGAAGAGGTGGGGAGCGGTGTGGAGGTGGCCGAGGCCACCGAGGAAGATGAAACCGTGATTGAAACCCGTGTCGAGCGAGAAGGGGGCGACTCCGGGACCGTTCAAATCTCGCTGGCTTGGGACGACTACAACGATTTGGACCTCCACGTGTTCTGCCCGTCGGGCGAACGCATCTACTTCAACAACCGAACCAGCGGCTGCGGCGGTGTCCTCGACGTGGACATGAACGTTCGACCCGTCTCGGACGAGCCGATTGAAAACGTCGTGTGGAAAGGCAACGCTCCCTTGGGGGCGTACAAAGTGGGCGTCCATTTCTACAAGCATCACCGGAAACGTCGAACAAAGCGAACCACCGGGTACACGCTCCGCGTGGTCACCCACGGCCGAGCCAAGACCTACAAGGGGAGCATCAAGTACGGGATGGCGATGCAAATGGTGACCGCCTTCACGCTCGCAGAATTGGAAAAGTAGGACGAAAAGGGAAGGCTGAGGTCGGATTCGACGGCCCAGCCTTCTTCCAAACCAATGACCTGCAGCACGAAGGGGAGCGACAAACTGTCCACGTTGCACCTGGCCAAACGGTGGCATCGTTAAGATACTATGATGCTCCGCCACGGTGCATGAAATCGATCAAACACGCACTCCTCGCCCTTTGCCTGGCCTCGATGGTGGCGGTCCCCGGTTGTGTGGATGGCAGCGACGCAGGGGCGGCCTTTCCATCCTTCACGCTGGAGGATGGGCTGACCAACACCACGGTGAGCAAGGAAGCCAACCTTGGTGAGGCATGGGTGGCCTACTTCTCCGCTTCCTGGTGCGGACATTGCTATCCAACGCTCGACGCCGTGGACCAAGTCATTCCCAACGGCAGCCTCCTCGTCTTCAACAAAGAACCGGCGGAGGAATACAGCGACATGGTCGAATGGCACAGCAACATGGAGGAGGAGATTGGACGAGAACTCGATCGGCCCTTCATTCACGCACCCACCCTCTCCACCGAGGTGGGCGTCCCGAGCATCCCTTACGTGGTCTTCGTGGACGCCAGCGGCACGATCGTGATGGAGCACACCGGCCTTTGGAACGACCTGGATGCCATCGCCGCCGCCTGGAACCAAGCCCAGTCGGCTTGACGGCCAGGCGCCGCAGGTTCAAGTTCAAAGGTCAAGAACGCCACCACGGCAATCTTCACCATGGCAACGTTCACCACATCTCCTTGACGATGACGGTGCGACCGTGAGGTGGAGGCCTCATTGTTGCAATCGTTGAAGGATTGCGTCAACAAGCGGCTTGAACGTGTCACCGTGAGGGTGGGGCGAAACCACCGATGCCGCCGCCGCCACCTCGGGGAAGGCACCACCGACGGCCACCGACCAACGGGCGCTCTCGAACATCGAGAGATCGTTGGGTGCATCGCCCACAGCCAACAGTCCATCGAGGGACCATCCGTGTTGTTGAGCCAGCGCTTGCAGCCCAGCACCCTTGGAAAGGGCCGGTTCCATGAGGTGGATGGCAAAACCGGTCCGAATCACGTTCAACTTGGACCACGGGCTCTCAGCCAAGCACGCTCGAATCGCCTCAAGGTCTTCATCGGGATGAAGGCACCACTCGCTCTCTCGCCACCGGTTGGAAGCGATGCCGCTGGGGTCAAGACCGGGGAGGCGTTCAGCCAGCCATTCAGCAGCGGCCTGGGCCTCGTCTTTGCTGGCCCTGAGGACCGCTTCCTGACCGTCAGGCGACCACAGCACACCACCGTTCTCGCAACAAAACGGTGCCGACAAACCGAGGAAACGCCACAATCCATAGGTGACCGGGCGAACGTTACCGGTGGCCAACACCACCGGTATGCCGTGGTCTTCCAGCGCCCGCAATGCCTCCACCGCATCGAGGTTCAGGCGTTTGCGCTGGTCCGTGAGCGTGCCGTCGATGTCCACGGCCACCACGGACGGCACCCAACCTGCTGGCAGCCACTCCATACGTTGAGTGAGGGAGGCGGCGTGAATGAAGATTCGCCCTGAAGCGCACGAAAAAACAGCGCACGGGGGAGGGTTCATGAAGCCCCGGCCGCACCTTCCATCATGGGAGGTGACGCACATGAGGAGGTCTTCCTGTCCCTCGAGGACGACGATGAGGTCCCCGTTCAATCCCCACCGAAATCCGAACCCCTCGCGCCCATCGTCGCATCGGACGAGCCAAGCGAAGCGACTGAGGTGCTCGAAGCCGAACTAACCGAACCCGCCGTGGTTGAGCAAGCAACCGGCATTTACGAGGTGATGTGGCCCCTGTTGGGCATGGATTGCCCGGACTGCGCCTCCAAGGCCATGGGCGCCTTGAGCCACATGAAGCAAGTGAACCGTTCCAAGGTCTCCGCCACCTCGGGCGAGGTGAACGTGAAGGTTGATCTCGAACACGGCCCGCTTTCAGAGGTCGCTTCGGTGCTTCGTTCCCTTGGTCACGCACCTGATGTGGAACACCACGAATTGGTCGGTGCCAAAGCTTCCAACATCGCCAAGCGCAACGGTGTACCGGTCCAAAAATTGGAACGCGTCGTGAAACGACAGCCAGGCGTCCTCGACGCTGAAGTGTCCGATGACGACCGCATCCTCGTGCAACTGGTCAGCACAGCCAACCAACAACTGGTCGACGCCCGTCAACGCGCCCTCGCCTCCATCCTTGGTCACGAGCCAACCTTCGCCAAGGCGCAGTCCAACCGGCTTCGCCCCGACCAATGGCGGCTCATCGGTGCAGGCATTGCGTTGCCCATCCTGGGCCTCGTGATGCTGACGGAACTGCTGGGCGTGCACGGCCCATGGGTGGGGGCATTGGCACTGCCGGGTGTCGTTGTTGGAGGCCTTCAAATGTTCAAAGAGGCGATGGCTTCGCTCCAAAACCGCCAGATGGGCTTCCAGGTCTTGACCAGTTTGGCCGTCATCGGGGCCTGCATCCTCGAGATGTGGGAAGAAGCCCTGATCGTGACGGTTCTCGTTGCGTTCACGGCTCATCTGGAGGGCGACGCCCTGATGAAAGCCCGTGAAGCCATGCAGGGCGGGTTGGATCGCTTGCCGAGGACCGCCCGCAAAGTGACCGCCCCCCCAGCGGTCTGCGTAACGTCCGACACGCCCATTGTGCCGGCCACGGGCATCTCCCTCACGATGGCAACCGGACCTGCCCTGAGCCAACCCGCTGCCACCTCCACCACCGAAACCGTACCGATTGACCTCGTGCGGCCCGGTGACCGCATCGAGATACGCAGCGGGGAACTGATCCCTGCCGACGGGCGAATCCTCGAAGGCAAGGGGGCCCTCGACAAAGCGCCGCTGACCGGCGAATCCGTGCCTGTGGATGTTGGGCCTGGGGACGTGATCGAAGCTGGATTGGTGCTGGCTCGCGGCCCGGTCGTGTGTGAGGTGCTCGCCGTCGGGGACGAGACGCGACTCTCGGGCCTCATCGATGCCGTTCACACCTTCCGAGAGGAGCCTCCACGGCTGCATTCCGGGATCGAAACCTTCACCGCCGTGTGGGTGCCGACCGTGCTGTTCGGGGCGTTCGCTGTCTGGTACTTCGCCTTCCCCGACGACTGGAAGATCATCCTCTTGCTTTGGGTCGTTGCTTGCCCGTGTGCGTTGCTCCTCGCCACGCCCATGCCCCACGCTGCAGCCCTCTCCAACGCAGCCCAAAGCGGTGTGATCGTCCGTGGCGGTGACGCTCTTGAACGGATGGCCCACATCAATCACGTCTTGCTCGATAAAACCGGGACGCTGACATCGGGACGACCGACGGTGGACCGGATCGTCATGGCCAAAGGACGGCGTGAGTCAGCGGCCTTGAAACTCATGATGGGCCTTGAAGCACGGTCCAATCACCCCTATGCGCTGGCCGTCATGGATCGGTGCGAAACGATGGGCGTGGAGCCCGCCAAGATTTCCGACATGGCCGACATCGATGCAGGTGTGGAAGGCAAACAAGGTTCCACGCGCGTCGCCTTCATTCGCCCGGACAAATCCGACAGCATGGGTGTGGAGGTCGCACAGGCGCTCAGCGATGCCTTTGCCGACGCCAAGCGTGAAGGTCATGGCGCCAGTTTGTTGGTCAAAGGCGACCAAGCCATTGCCCTCGTCACGTTTGTCCACGACGACACGCGGGACGGATCCGGTGAACTCATCGCCTCGCTTCACGAGCGTGGAATCAGCGTGGAGATTTTGTCCGGGGACCATCCAGCAGCCGTGACTGAATTCGCGCGAACCGTCGGTCTGCCCGAGTCGGCTGCGCACGGTGGCCTCAGCCCCGAACAAAAAGTGGCCTGGGTGAAAGGTCGATCCAAGAGCCACATCACGATGATGGTCGGTGACGGGTTCAACGACGCTGCCGCATTGGCCGTGGCCGATGTGGGGGTCGCTGTCGGTACGGGAGAATCGGTCAACCTCGAGGCGGCCGATATCTTGATTCCCGGCGATGATCCAAGGATGCTGACGCACATGGTGGATCTTGCACGGAGCGCACAGCGAACCTTGATGCAAAACCTGTTCTTCTCGGTCTTCGTCACCGTCACGCTCGTCGTGGCCGTGGTGCAACAATGGTACGACCAGCTGTGGGTCGGGGTGTTGATTCACGAGGCTTCGGTCATCCTTGTGATCCTCAACGGGGCACGCCTGGCCAGACAAGGCGAGGTCGGTGCTTTGCTCAAGTCCACGTTGAGGTCCATGCGCGACGACACGATGGAGGCGTTCAAATCCCTCAGGAACCGCTACCTGACCAAGACCACTTCGGCTTGATTTTCGATACGCACGGTATCTTCAAACCCTATGAACATGCCCTGTGGTTGGGTGAGGTGATGGGACGAGTTCGAGGCGACCCCATCACGACGGCACTGGCCCACCCCACACGGCGCCAAGCCTACATCGCCTTGTGCACCGTCGATGAGATGAGCACGGTCCAACTGCAAGAAGCGGTTGGTGTGGACCGGTACAACCTCTACCACCACCTCAAGAAATTGGCCTCGCTGAACCTGGTGGAGAACCACCGAGACGAAGGGCGAGCCCGCTGGTGGCGTGCTGCTGACCGGATCGACCTTCCCGAATTGCTCCAAGTCAACCCCGGTGCAGCGGCCCAATCCACCGTCACCCTCCTCCACAGCGAGGTGGGCGACCGGGCCGCCATCACGCTGCATTTGGCCAACGCACGCGACCAGATCGGTGCCAAACAATTCATCCAAGAACTGGCACAACTCTACGGAATTGAACTGGAATTGCCGTGGAATTTCATTCCCGACGAATTGGTCCTATACAGCAAGGAACGGTGATGGATGTGAGCGACGAACTCTCCATTGAATCCAACGTGTCCCCGCCAGCGCTGTCCTGTCCAAAGTGCAACGGCATGCTTCCGCTGGCCCTTGGGGAGGTCACATGCAGCTTGTGCGAGGCAAAGGTCAGGGTGAATCACCCAGCCACGCGGCGAAAGTGGGTCGAGGAGAAGATCAGTTGCCCCGGTTGTTCGAAAGTTTTGGTCGCCGGCGTGGACCAGCGACCTGCTGAACTCCGTTGCGGCATGTGCGAGACCTACTTTACCATCAGGCCGCAAACGCCTCGCGTTGAGATCGATTGCCCCGGATGTGAACGCACCCTCCGAATGAAGCGACGACCCGGACGACGCGACATCAACTGCCCAGCGTGTGAGACGGCTTTTTCCGTCAATTTTTAGGCGGTTCGGCCGTGGTACGAAGCCCCGAAAACGAGCGGCTCAAACCCATGCCTCGTCGCGCACTTTAACTACGAAGAGACGACCTTGAGCGTTCGGATGGGACGTTGATGAGCACCAGCGAAAGCCGTGAAGGGGACGAGTTTGGGGGCAATGGCTCCGAGCGCGTGACCTTGGCTTCGCTGCGGTCACAACTGACCTCGGCGAGTGCCTCCACGCTGGACGAAGCGTTGGGAACACAGGCACGGTTCCGGCAAGAAGAACGCTTGCGAGCGGACCTGAGAAGGGAACGCCGGTTGCGTCAACAAGCCATCACCGAACGAATCCATGCCATGAAAGCCAACGTAGCAAAGGAATTGGCCGTCCAGCACGACATGACACTGGACGCCCTTGAGCGTGACCTTCGGGCCAACATGGAGGAGGAATTGGCCACACTTGAACGGGATTCACTCGCTCATGAAGAGGCAAAAATTCGACAAGAACTCGACCTTCGCCTCCACCGTGCGGTCAGCACCCTTCGGGAACAAAACGAAACCGAACTGGGGACGCAATTGCTTGAACGCACCTCCGCAATCAAGGCCTCCATCGAAGCCCAACTCCGTGAAGAGTACGATCGACGGCTGGACATCCAGAAAGAACGCATCCGGCTTGAGCACAACCAAGCTCTCCAACATCGTTTGCGAACGATGGAAACTCAACTTGCAGAAGAAATGGAGCAGCAATTTGAACGCATGGAATCCAAGGAGGTTGAACGCCTTGAGGAAGGCCACAAAGCCATGCTTGCCGAGCGTGAAGACCAATTGCGACGCGGCATTCGCAGCCGACTTGAGCAGCAATTGCGTCAGCGCCTCAGGCAACGGGAAGCACGGCTCAAGGTCGAGTTTGACCGAAGGAGCCTGCGACTTGAGGAAGACATCGCTGCGCAACTTCAGCACGAAATTGAAACCAAGCTTCGGGACGAAACCAAGGTCCTCGAAGACAACCTGCGCGAGGACGTTGAACTGGCCCTCGCCAAGCGCAGGGACGAACTGAGGAGAGAGATTGAACAGCAACTCAACGAACAACACGCCGGTCGCATGGCTGAACGCAAGCAGCGGTTGAAGGCCAAGTACGACATGACGTTCTCCAAAGCCATCGATGACATCTCACGCTCCCTTCACAGCGAGATCCAGGCCGAGTTGGACCACCGAAAGGACGTCGAATATCAGGCGTACCGTCACGCACGGGAATCCGAGGTGCAAAACCGATTGTCAAGGTACCGTTACGAGCGAGAGGCGGAGTTGCGCGACGAACTGGAAGCGGTGTACGAAACCGACAAGAAAGATTGGACCGAACGCCTCGATCTCGAATTCAAATCTCGGGAAGCCGCTGCTCGGAAGGCGATCATGTCCGAGCTTGACGCTCAACTGCGCAACGAGCGGCTGACGCACGAAACCGATCTCGACCTGCTAAAGGAAGAAACGACGCTTGAGTTGGAAATCGAGATGGAAGAACGGCTCACCGAATTCAAAACTCGGAAAGAAACCGAGGTGGCCACCCAATTGGAGCGCCAGTTGGACAAGCGTGAGGAGATCATGCGCAACAAGGCCCTCATCGACGTTCGCAAGCGTGAGGCGCAGATTCGAGCCGAAATTGAGGCGCAACTGGGCCTCAAGCGTGCTGAAATCCGTGACCGATTGAAGGGGCTGTCCGAAAAGATGGATTCCTTCAAGGAGATGGCCGAGGAGAAGATGCGCGAGGCCGTCACACAGCAGATTCAAGACGACATCGACGTCGACGAAGCCGAACTCAAGGCACGCGAGCGTGAGTACACCGCCCTTCAATCCACCGACACACGAGCTGAAAAGCGGCAAAAATGGATGCAATCGATTTCAGGTCAAGCACCGGCCTCCCTCGGTGCCGCCGCCACGGACCCATCGGCGTTGGGTGCTCGCCCCGACGGGCTGGGTGCAGCGGCTGGTCGGCCCCTCCGCGGCTTGATGGGTCAACAGACCACCACTGAGCCTCGCCTAGGCCTCGGAGGCATGCGATCCCCCATGACCAGTGCTAAACCGTTGACAGCACCCGCACCACCGGTCCGAACCGTGCGGCAACCCATCGGCCAAGCAGCGGGGTTGCCGGCCGCACGCACCATCCGTCAACCCATCGGCGCACCTGCACCGTTGGTCCCTCAAGAGGATCAGGCGGTTCAACCCGATGCCGAAGCCGATGCCGAAGCCACCCTCGAGGACCCCGCGTTGCCCGAGCCCGTTCAAGACCACGAGGAATTCGCCCCGGACGAGGTGGAGGACACGGCTGAGGACATGCCCTCCTCCATCGAAGAAGAGATGGATGAACTGCTTGACGAGGAACCGCTGGACGATGCCTTGGAAGACACTGTGGCTGACCCTGTTGACGTTGTGGAAGCGGAGACGCAACTCGACCAAGCGCCAGAAGCCATGGAGGAGGGCGAAACGGATGCCGTTGAACCAGTCATCCAACTCGACGAGGCACCCGACGCCATGGAGACGCCGCAGGAAGCCGACGGTGCATCGGACGATGCCCTTGACGAAGCGGATGTCCCAAGCGCTGAACCAACGGCTGCACTGCGACCCATTCGTGGCGTGTTGGCGCCCTCCGTTGCACCAGAACCTCCTGCCACGGCTTCGATCACGCCGGTCGGAACCACACTCATTCCGGCTGAACCTGCGGACCAAGCGACGCCTGCCACCGCCATGCTGAGGCCCGTAAAGGGCACGTTGACGCCTGTTTCCAAAACGCCTGTCAAGACACTGCAGCCGCAGGAAGACGAGGACTGAAACTCGCCTTACAAACAACGCGACGCGTGGTTCTTAATGCTCAAGGGCGTCGGTTTGACCATGTTCCAGCGAAAGGCAATCCTCCTCGCCACCCTCATGCTGGCCCATGTTGCCACCCTCCCGCTGGCGACCGCTGAGTTGCCGCCGTTAACGGACGGTGGTGAAACTCAGGTCCTGGAGCAATCGATGATCATGTGGGAACCCACCTATGATGGTGGCGTGCTGACCGTCGACACCACAGGCAATGTCAGCAAGAACGTCATGACCGGTTCGGGCTTGACCGCCGTCTGGTCGGTTCATCTTGACGTGGAGGCCAACAACGGTCGCGTCGACCCTGCTCAACAGCAAGTGACGGTGGCCCACCAAAACGGCGTCTATGTGGTTCAGGTGGCGACACAAACCATCACGTGGAACGTGTCGTCTGTGGACCCCGTGAACGACGCAGCGTTTGACCCGCAAGGCGATCTTTGGCTCGTTCACTTCGCTGGCAAACGCCGAGCTGAGGAGTACACGCAGGAGGGCCCCACGGGCGTGGGCAGCAGTGTCATCAACGCCGGCATTTCTGCCTTCGAGATATTTGGAGACGGGCGCATGGCCTTGGCCTCCTACGACCGGAACATCTACGTCGAAAACGGAGGCGGGGACAGCGTTCAAACCTTGACCGACCCCACCGCCATCGTTTCCGTCCTCAAGGAACTGGACAACAACACCCTTGTGGCAGGCACGACAGGCGGCACGGCCTACAAGTACGACATGAGCAGTTGGACCGCCACCATGGTCGACCTCCCGCACACCAAACAGACCACTTACGTCGGCACCTATGCCCAAGACAAGATGGCCATCGGTGCCCGTCAGGGCAAACTGTCCATTCTCAACACCACCAGCTTCACCGAACTGGAAACCTTCACCGGTTCAGGCGATGTGATCGGCATGCTCCCCGAATTTACCGGCCAATTCCATCTCGTTGGCAGCACGCCCTCGCAAACCAAACTCCGTTACTTCGACCTTGATACCGATCTCGACGGCGTCAACGACCTCGCCGATGCCTTCCCCAACGATGCGTCCCAAACCACCGACTCGGACGGCGACGGGTACGGTGATGACCCAACGGGGTTCAATCCCGACGCCTTCCCTAACGACGCCACGCAATGGTCGGACATCGATGAAGACGGCTACGGCGATGAGGCCACTGGCAACAACCCCGATCTGTTCCCCAACAACCCCAACCAGTGGGCCGACGCCGATGGCGACGGTTACGGGGACAATCCAAACGGCGACCAGGCCGACCTCTTCCCCAACGAGGCCACGCAATGGGCGGACCAAGATGGCGATGGATACGGTGACAACGCCAACGGTTTCCGTCCGGATGCATGCCCGACCGTGAACGGTTTTTCATCCGAGGACCGCTTTGGTTGCCCCGACAGCGACCTCGATGGTTATTCAGATCCGGATGCCTCTTGGACGATCGCTGATGGGGCCGACGCCCTGCCCGACGAACGAACCCAGTGGATCGACGCCGATCGGGACGGCTACGGCGACGACAGCACCGGTGAACGGGCGGACGCTTGCCCTTGGGAGTTCGGCACCTCCACCAAGGCCGTTAATGCGAGCAGCGCCTCGCCCGATGGTTACGTGGCAACACCCTCCTACGGGTGTCTGGATGAAGATGGGGACGGGTGGGTGGACCGAACGGAATCGCCGCTGATGGACCGTGACCCCAACGAGCATTTTGACCGAGACGGGGACGGCGTTGGCTCCAACGGCGATTACGACGACACGCAAAGCAACATCCAAACCGAACAGGATCATTGCCTCAACGACCTCAACGACACCCGACCCGCCTGCATGGGTTGGCGGGACCCCGCGTATCAGGCCTACCTCAACACGGTTGAGACCAACCAAACACCCCTCAGTTTCAACGCCTGGAACACCTCGAAGGACCAAAACTCCGGTGGCTCCAACAACCTGGGCGGCGTGGACCAGGAGGTCCTCACCCAGGTGGTCATCGTGGGCCTGGTGGCGTTCATTGGATTGAGCGGTGCCATTTTGGGTGTCGCCTACTTGATGAACCAACGCAAAGCCACGGTGGTTCAGAAGGAGTACGGAGGCGTCAGCACGGATTTCACAAACATGGCTTCCAAAGAAGCGCTCGAGGGCAAGGGCGGCATGTCCGCCGCAGGCGGTATCGTGACCGATGCCGCATGGGACGACGATGTCGCCCAGTTTGATTTCAACCAGAACGATGATGACATCGAAGCCGATTTGGTGCCGGACGTCGACCAGCCGCTGGCCGATGCCGGTGCCGTGGCCTACGAAGAAGAAAGCATGGAAACCATCGCCGGTGTGGGCTCAACCGAATCGGAAACGGCGGCCGAAGTCAGCCAACAACCGCCCGCAGAAGGACCACCTCTCCCAGCGACCGGCTTGCCGGACGGATGGACGATGGACCAATGGCAGTGGTACGGTCAGGAATACCTCGAAAAAATGGGCCTGAACTAGACCCAAACGATCGGCAATGCCGATTTGATGGCACCAAGTTCATGGCCGGTGTACATCGGCTGGCCGCCAATTTTGCACGTGTTCATCACAAGCCAAATGAAGCCGTTCCATGCTGTGCTGTCCGCAAAGAGTTCCACGCGACCGTACATCGCCGACATGAGCAATTTGGCCTCATCGGTGTCGTCGGCACACAACGCACGGACGAGGTGTTTGGCCGTGAAGCGGTAGCCTCGGGGGCGCCAAGCCATCATCCCAATCACACCTGGAAGGGAGCGAGGTTCAGGCGTTCGGCCAGGTGGTCCACATCGACGTCCACCGCCTCTTTCATGCGAGCTCGCAGGGTGTCAATTTCACCACGCATTTTCAACATCTTGTGGGTTCGGATCATGTCGGCCAGCAGCTCGTTCACGCTGCGGTAATCGCCCGTCGTCCTCAGTGTGTTGAGTTGCCGACGAATCTCGTAACTCACGCTGACCGATGTCATCCCCTCGCCCGTCATGCTTGCATCCCGAAAGGTGATGCTCGGTTTGAATCCTTAAAGGGTGCGAACAGTGGCTTGATGGAACCGAGTGTTTCGGCACCAAGGTCAACGTGCCGAAGAACCGGTTTGCCGTTCAATCTTCAAACGTGGCTCCTCCACCACGCCAAACTCGCGGCGAACTTCCTTCACGCGCTGATGCACTTCACGAGCCAGCGTCCAATACTCCAGACTCCCTGCTCCGGCTCCTGAATTCGTCGGCTTGTTGAGGATGACCGTGGGTGCGCCGCTCCACGGTGCTTCGGCCACCTTGGCGAGACGCCTAACCGTGGTGCTGAACACCTTGTTCGGCATCTTTTTGTTCACCTCGTCGCAGACGTAGGTGCTCAGTTTCGACCGACCGTCCACCATCGTCATCACAATGCCGAAGATCTTCAGGTTTCGGTTGATTCGACGCTGAATCATCTTGATCGAATTCATCAGCATGCTGAACCCTTCGAGCGCGTAGTATTCCGCTTGAACCGGAACCATGACCCAGTTGGCGGCGCACATGGCGTTGATGGACAACAGCCCCAACGAAGGCGGGGTGTCGATGATGATGTAATCAAACAAGTCAACGATGGGCAACAGTGCCTCCTGAAGGCGGGTTTCTCGTCCGATCTTGTGACTGAGCTCGATCTCTGCACCGGAGAGGTGTATGTCGCTCGGCAGCAGGTACAGATGACCGGCATGGATGCTTTCGGGCACCTTCTTGCCGCTGTTTCGGTGACTCCATGCCTCCCTCATCGAGCGGGTGAGTTCGTCGGGGTGGATGAGGTAGTCCTCCATCAAATCCAATTCGTCCCCCGCATCGTTGATGAGCAAGTCGTACACGGTTTTCTTGATTTTTTTCTTCTCCAAGCCGAAGGATGTTGCGCAGTTACCCTGCGGGTCAAGGTCGATGAGCAGCACCTTGGCCGGTGGAAGTTTCTGCTTGGGCGACCCCTTGGCCAGTGCAGCTGCCAAATTGACGGCCGTGGTCGTCTTTGCACACCCACCCTTCTGGTTGGCGACAGCGATGACCATTTTGTACGGGTTCAGCGTTTCACCTCCGACAATTCACAGGAAGGGAGCCCTCCCCTTTCAATGCAACCTTGCTGAGGCCAGCATCATGCGGGTTGAATGACGGGGACGGGGACTTCGGACAGGATCTTTCGGACAATGTGCATGCCGGTGATGCCACGAATCTTGGCTTCGGGCTTCATGTTGATGCGGTGGGAGATGATTTGCAAGGCGATACCCTTGATGTCGTCGGGGATTACGTAGTTGCGTCCGGCCACAGCAGCGGCTGCTCGACCTGTCTTGAAGAGCGCTTGACTGGCACGCGGGGAAGCGCCGTTGATCACGCGGTGGTCCTCTCGGGTGCGTTGAACGATTTCGATGATGTAGGAAAGAATGGCGGGGTCAACGTGCACCGTTTCCAGTGCCTTTTGCATGGCGACGACCTTTTTGGGTGACGTGACCTGTTCAACCACGTGTTCGTCCTGCCCACGCAGCTTTCGTCGGGCAAGGATGGCCTTCTCCTCAGCTCGGTCGGGGTACCCCATGCTCATTTTCATGAGGAAGCGGTCCATTTGAGCCTCAGGGAGCGGATACGTTCCTTCCTGTTCGATGGGGTTTTGCGTGGCCAACACCACAAACGGCGCGGGCAATTTGTGGGTGATGCCCTCGATGGTGACCTGCTTCTCTTCCATGGCCTCCAGCAACGCCGCTTGGGTCTTGGGCGGGGCACGGTTGATTTCGTCCGCGAGCAGGATGTTGGAAAACAACGGCCCTGCACGGAGTTTGAATTCGCCTGACTTTTGGTCGTACATGTAGGTCCCCATGATGTCGGAGGGAAGCAAGTCCGGGGTGAATTGAACGCGCTTGAACTTGCACCCAAGGGCGCGAGCGAAGGTGTTGGCCAGCAAGGTCTTGGCCAATCCGGGGAAGTCCTCGAGCAACATGTTGCCGTTGGACAGGATGCCCACGGTGACGCGACGCAAGTTCTCGTTTTTCCCGATGATGACCTTGCTGACTTCGTTCATCAGGTTGTTGGAAATGGACGACACCGTAGCAATGAGGTCTTGCGTTCGTGCACCACCGGCCATGCTTGACTCCATCCCATCAACTCCTGCAGTCCAAAACCCGTTCCTTTCTTATTTGAATGTGTGCGCTTTCTTGTTCAAAAATGCTCACGAACACACGTCCTGAAAAACGCTGTACTGCAATGCATCGGCTCGCCATCCCGAGCAGCGTGCCTCATCGGCCCCAGAAGTGGTTGTCCTTGCGATGAAGCGCCACGATCTCGTCCAATATTTCCTCTTCAACTGGTGTCAAGTCGGCCTTCTTCAAGCGCTTCACGTGACCCTCTGGGACGTCGACATAGAATTCGTCCAACTCCTCGATGTGGCGACCCACGGTCGGCCCCTGGACGGCAACGGCCACTTCGTCGCCTTGCTTGGCTTCCATGACGTCTTCGGAGGCGCGCGTTCGCAAGCTTTTGATTTGGCCCACGGGCGTGCCGTCGAGTTTCATCAGGCGTTGACCGACATGCACCCGACCGCCCAAGACACGCATGCCCACAATGGCCGGCCCTTTGGCTCGGAAGGTGTGGTCCTTGAGGTACAGCACCCGTCCGGGGTACACCAGCGCCTCACGGAGGTCCTCCTCCAGGATCTTCTTGGTGTCCTCCATCCATGTTTCGAACGCATCCATGATGTGATAGATGATCGGGCCGGCAATGAACTTCACATCGGAATCATCGCCCTCAAGGGCTTGAGCCACATCGCTCGTGTTGGCTTTCGTGGAAAAACCGAGGATGATTTTCTGCAGCGGATCGGCGGCCGATTGCGCCATCAGGATGTCCTTCTTGTTGACCGGCCCGACCGTTGCTTGGCGGACAGGGACGCCGCGCTGGTGCAATTCAAACGCCAACGCTTCCAATCCACCGACCGTATCGGCCTTGATGACCACGCCGCTGCGCTCTTCTTCAGCACCTCGGCACGCCCGTTCACGACGGTGTTCGAGGAACGTCCGACGGGGCATGATGCCGTTGCACTTGGAACACATCACGGGCATGGCGTCGAAGATGGCACGCCACTCTTCGCGCAGCGCCACCTCCGCTTCCGCTTGTTGCTCCGGCGTGTTGGCGAGATGCAGCGTGGTTCCGGCGATGGTCGCTTCCAGGTTGGGTGCGACGATCTTCACACCACACGCAGCGTCCACGTCATCAAAATTGACCCAGCGCTTGCCAGCATCCCGCATCTCCGACATCCCTTGCGGGCGCTTGAGACCCTTGATATGAGTCTTGAACGGACCGTCTTGACCGGCGAGCATGATCGAGTCCCCCACTGAAAGACGACCGCGGTACAGGATGACATCCACGGTTTTCCCCATCCCCACCTCGTCCCGCATCTCCAGGACCGTTCCTTGAGCGGGTCCGAGGGTGTCGGTCAAGCGATCTTCGAGGAAGCGTTCAGCGAGGCCAACCGTCACGGCAAGCAAGTCCTGGAGGCCTTCGCCCTCCTTGGCGGACATGGGAACCAGCGCCACGCTTTGTCGGAAATCTTTGATCTTGTCGTAGCGTTCAAGGTTGAACCCGTGCTCTGAAAATTGACCCATCAACTTCCAGTACCGGTCCTCAAACAACGCCTTCACATCGTCGCGCTGTCGGTGAAAGGACTCGATGAACGAGCGGCCACGTTCCACCTGCCAGCCGTGCAGGCGGTCGACTTTGTTGCCGGCGATGACGAACGGTGTTCGGGTTTCTTTGAGAATTTGAATCGACTCAATCGTCTGGGGCTGCAGGCCTTCCATGATGTCGACCACAAGCACGGCGATGTCAGCGACCGATCCACCCCGGTTTCGCAGCGAAGCGAAGGAATGGTGCCCTGGGGTATCGATGAACAACAGGCCGGGGGACTTGAACGCCTTCCCACCCAACATGGCAGAACAGGTGTCGTTGAGCACATCGGCAGGAACCTCCGTAGCACCGATGTGCTGCGTGATGCCTCCCGCTTCTCGGTCCATCACGCTGGCCTGACGCTCGCTGCCGATGGAGCGAACCATGTCGAGCACGCTGGTCTTCCCGTGGTCGACGTGACCCAAGACCGACACGATGGGTTGGCGGTTGTGCCCTTTAGGGGCCTCGTCCTCCACCGGCAGTTCGGCAGGGGGGTCTTCGTCGCTCATGCGATCACCCAAGGTTGGGCATCACTCGTAGACCCATTGGGTCATGGTCTTCTCCCAGTCCATGGTTCCTTCTGGGAACCACAGGCCGAGTTCAAAGGCGGCGGTTTCGGGAGCGTCCGAACCGTGAATCATGTTGAAGCCCATGTCCATCCCGAGGTCACCTCGGATGGTGCCGGGTTCGGCTTGGCGACCGTTGGTGGCGCCGATGAGCTTTCGAGCCACAGCGATGGCTTCAACACCTTGCCAAGCCATGCACACGACCGGCCCGGAGGTCACAAATTTGATGAGACCGGGGAAAAACGGACGCTCCTTGTGAACGTCGTAGTGGGCACGGGCCACCTCTTCGGTGGGCACCATGGCCTTCAAGCCCACGAGCTTGAGGCCTTTGCGTTCAAATCGGCCAACGATTTCACCGATCAGGTTTCGCTGGACGCCGTCAGGTTTGATCATCACATATGTGGTTTCCATGGTGTTCACCAAACCAAGCCACCGGTGACCCGTTGAAGAGGGTTACGGCGATGAAGCGAGGCTTCACTGAATGCCGCCCTTCACGTAGTGACGGGTCCACTTGACTTTGCGAGCGTTGCGCTGCAATTGGAGGTGGTTTTTGCGGGTTTTGCTGCTCTTGAACCAGAGCACACTGCCATCCTTGCGGACAAACATCATCCCGGTTCCGGGCTCGATCTCCTCACCGGAGAAACTGCAGATTCGTCGTTCTGGCATAGGGCATCACCGTGCGTTGAGCTTGCGGGCTTCTCGACCCGTGTCCTTGAGCATGAGAATGTCGCCAACACGAACAGGGCCCACGACGTTGCGACTGATGATGCGACCGACGTCACGGGGGTTGGGGGCATCGTTCACGCGAACCTTGACCTGCGTGGCTTCACCGGTCATGCCGGTTCGTCCGACGATTTCGACCACTTCTGCTGGCCATCCACCGAGTTCTTCACTCATTGTTGTTCAACTCCGTGATCTTCAAGCCTTGAGGTTCTTGATTTCCTCAACGACTTCGTGGAACTTCTCTTGTGCGCCTTTGGTGATTTCCATGATGGCGACGGATGCGGCGGACGTGTCCTTGGGCATACCGATGCCCTTGGCCAAGAATTCTTGGCTGGGCACGTAGCCGTAGGGGATGCCTTTCTCTTCACAGATCAACGGGATGTGGGCGAGCAACTCGGGTGGGTTGACGTCCTCAGCCATGATGATGAACTGGGCGGTGCCGCGCTCGGCAGCCTTGGTCACTTCGTTGCTACCTTTCTTCACTCGACCGGCCTTGTTGAGGTCGATCATTTCGTAAATCTTGTTGGCAATGTCTTCTGGGGTTTCAAATCGCACGTGTACACTCATTGGAATCTCTCCTTCCTCGTGATGGGGCAACCTTGCGCACAACCTCGCGGATATAAACACAACGGCAGGCCTTGCGAGGCACCCTGGGAGGGGCAGCACAGTCCTGTTCCGTCGCAGTCAGCCGTTTCGCCTCAATTTTCCTTCAGTTCGGCCATCACTTGGTGGACGCCACGAGCCAGCGCCGGACCGCCTGGAATCACATCCCGAGCGTTTGCCAACGAGCCCGTGGCGTGGACGCCGTCCACGTACCTCAGCAAACGAGCGATGGCTCCGCCGGTGAACAGCCCGTGGCAGCAAGCAGCGTGGACTTCGGTGGCGCCTTGGTTGCGCAACGCTTCCGCCGCTCGACAAATGGTCCCTCCGGTGGCGATCATGTCGTCGACGATGGCCACGCGTTTGCCATCCACGTCGAGGTCCTTCGCTTGGTGGACGATGGTGTGGGCATCAATACGGGTTTTTTCGAGGTAGGAAAATTCGCAACCGATGATTTGAGCAACATGCGAAGCCCTGTCGATGGCGCCTTTGTCGGGCGAGAGAATGAAGTCCGGTTGCACCGTTTGACCGAGGTGTGCGGCCAACTCGGGCATGGCGGAGGTGAAGGCGGTGGGCAAGGGCATGTCCTCAAGGACAGCGGGTGCATGGAGGTCAAGGAACACCAAGCCGTCACAGAGGTGCCCAAACATGTCGGCGATCGCCCGGGCGCTCACAGCTTCCCCCGGCTTGAACCGTTTGTCCTGCCGCGAATACCCAAAGTACGGTATGGCCAAAATCAGACCTTTTCCAACATCAGGCAGGGTCTGAGGACCGATGTTTCTGAAATTCTCAACGTTTCCTTTTCGAAGGTCCTGAAGTGCATGAAGCATCAGAAGCGTTTCAACGATGCCCGAATCAGGAAATGTGTTCGACACGAGCACCACAGGTTCCGCTCGGACCGGGTTGCTCGCATCGTCGGGAATGCGAACATACCCTTCCGTGTCGGGGAATCTTCGGGTCTCCAACGGGTGGTGATCCCAGCCAAGTTCGGCGGCGAGTTGCTGGGCGAGCGAGGACGAATTGCTGCCAGATACAACCACCATGCTGAATCCTCAAACGACCCAGTGGGTGGACCTACATGTTCTTTGTGAACGGGTTTGGTGCGCGAGGCAGGACTTGAACCTGCGACCTCCCGGTTATCAGCCGGGTGCTCTAACCGACTAAGCCACCCGCGCAAGGGCAGTCCGCCGACTTGACCCCCCGTCATAAGCATGACGGCTCAACGAAGCCATCGTCGGAGGCCGTGTTCACTCTTCTTCTTCGCCGTTGTTCAAACTCACAAAGGAAGGCAGTTGCATGACCTTGTCAAAGGTCCGGGACATGACCACTTCATCCAACCGCTCTCGGGTACGAACCAGCGCTGAAATCGGAATGCGGATTTCTTCCTCGACGCCAAATTGCATTTGAACGCGGGCGCGCGTTCGGACAACCACGCCTTTGTACGTGCGCTTGATGCGGTGAAGACCGACGATCACACCGATTTCATCGCCCTGGTTGTCGAGCACAGCTCGGTCCAACATTTCGTCGGGAGCATACAGTTTCTCATCGATGCGGACGGTGTTGCGCCAGCGACGCTGCAGTTCACGCATGGATTTGGACAGCTTTACGGTGCCATCGCCGCGAATGCTGTGCACCAATTCCTTCGACAGGGGTGCGTACTCGGTTGGTTTTCGCATGAATTCATCGGCCACATTGGGTTCAACTTGCAACCGTACCGACTGCACCCTGGCGTCGTTCGGGTGGTGACGCTCGCCAATGATCGTCCCCACTTTGATGTCGTTCACGTAGACCTCGCGTTGGAGCAATTCTCCAATGTCATAATCGGTGTTTCTCATTTCCCATCTCTCCTGCCATGTTCGGCTTAACCATTCCTAACCCAAACCACCTCTTATAGTATTCCACTCAATAAATATCATTTTCAATTGATTTTGTCGCATAATTTTCTACTGTTTCAATTGAGCAAGCAAAATAAATTCAATTCCATAACGATGTCGCATAATTCAAACTCAGTGGAAATTTTTCATCCATACATATTCGATTGTGTTCAAATTCATTACTGTACAATCGATGTTTGGATCGAAACCGTTTCGGAGCTTGGATCTATCGCTCAAAAACGAAACAAATCCACGTGTTTCAGTTACAAAATTAAATCAGAATGGAGGCTTTTCCAATTGAAATTCGCATCTATGGAGCCTTTGAAGCACGACCGCCGCCTTCATCAACCTCGTTCGCCAACCCTCGACCCATGGCGACAACGGTGTGGCACATCGATCAACTCGACCACCCCTTCATCGCAGCGCTGATTGACCGAGGCATTCCCGCAGGCCATCGCTTTACGATGTCACAGGCCGATTACGAGACCGGTGTGGTGCGCTACGAACAGCTGCTCTCCGCATTCCCCAATGGCCTCCTTCCGCCCAAAGCTGCAACACGGGTTGAGGTGACCCTCACAACGCGTTGGCGTTCGGCGGCGAAGCACGAAGGAACGAACCTGCATCTCCAGGTCGTTGGACCGAACGAGCATGTTCGGACCTTCCCCGACGGGTCAGGCACCGTTACCGTTGCCGTCCATCATTTGTTGTCCGGCCGCCCCTCCACCCCCTATGCTGCGACGCTTAAGGCGTGGAAACACGGGACCGAACAACACGATGACCCGGGCGACTTGGGTATTGAGGGAGGGTACTGGGTGACCCTTCACGATGCGGTCAGAGCCGTGCTCCACATCGCAGGCAGCATCCAACCCGGCCATGAAACCGTCCACATCTGTGGGCGACGGTGGTGGAGCGCCACCGACACGTGGCAGGAATTGGCGATGCTGTCATCACGCAATGCGGCTGGCCTGTACGGCATCTTCACGACCGACCACTTGTCCAACGGCGCAAGCGTGCCCATTGGCGTCACCGATGTGTCAAACCCTACGAGCCTTCCACCGGACCGACCCGACCTGGGGCCCTTGCACCGCTTGTTGAACGAATCAACCGGCGAAGGTTGGCGGCCCAACACACCCCTTCGTCAAGGACTGATGCAGGCCTTGGCCGATATGGTTGACCACGAACATTGAGCGATTCAAGCACCGTGGGGATCACTGAAGAGGTCCGCCCCCAACAGCGGCAACAAGAGGCTCGCATCGCCTTCAACACAAACATGGGGTGCCTCAGCACGCATTTTGCCCCATGAAATGGCCTCACGGAGACGAGCACCCGACAAACTGCCGTCGTGTTCGGGTGCCGTGGTGATGTACACGGCGCTGTCAAGGCCACCGCGGTATTGGTTCCACCAAATGACATGGTGCTTTGAAATTCCACCTCCGATCATCAACGCGTTGGACACCTCCACGTCCCACGTCAGGTCGCTCATGACCTGTTCGTCGGCCAAGGTGTCCAGATGGAAATCCCTGTGTTTTTGCCTGAACATGAACAGTTGAGCACCGATGGAGCCGTCAGTGATGCCTGGAATGCACACCGGGATACGGTGTTTCGCTGCCCAATAGATCAGCGTGTCCGGTGTGCCAATGCGTTCACCCAATTCCCAGACAAGATGAATGGAGCCAAACCCGAGCCACGCATCCGCTCCCGATTTACCGGTTGTACGAAGGCGGTCTTGGTAGATGTCCTCGAGAACGGGCATGACCACCGCTTCAATGATTTCACCGTACGAAGCGTTGGGCACGATGACGTTCCCCAGCCGCATCAAGGCATGCTCGCCCAACTCAACGTCGTCCAGGTCAAACGAACCGTGGTAGTAGTGCTTGTAGGCTCGAGCAATGTCGTGGTCGAGTGTCCCACAGGTGGTGGACACGATGTTGAACATCTTCCGCTTGATGGCTTCAACGAAAAATCCGCGCGTGCCCGTCGCACACAGGCAAGCGGGAAACGACAACCAGTTGCTGACCTTTGCAGGGTCACCGTCCACGTCGTTGATGGACGTCTGCATGGCGTGGAGGATGTTGCGTGCTTCGGCAAATTTCGTAGCAGTAAAGCCTCCTGCTGATGCCATCTGCTCAATCAAGGCCCGAGGTGTGGTGGCTTTCGAGAAGTCGTAGTCCACCACGGGCACATCGAAGTCTTCGGGGTCAACCGCCATGGCCCCACCTTCTGTCAGGCCTTCATGAAGGTGTCCACGGGGGGTTCAGGCGTTGTCCTGCCGCCAACGTTCCAGTTCGTGGATACGGTCACGAAGACGCGCTGCTTGCTCGAAATCAAGGTTTTTTGCGGCCAATTCCATGTCTGAACGAAGTTCCCCGATGAGTGCGGCGATGTCCTCGGATGAGGCATCGTGTGGAACGTCCGTTGGTTCATCGTATGTCAATTGAGAATTTGAATCTTCAATTGAATTCTTATCGCCCTCACTGGCGGACCAAGAACCCGCACCCAACTTCAGCCGTTGAGCCCAATCCCCGTCCTTACGACCGCCTTTCCGAGCGATCAGACGCCGGGAGCCATCGGGTGCGGTGGTCGTGCCCGTCACGGTCGCTTCTTCGGTTTGGCCCATCACCGGGAGGGCCTTGACGATGGTTTTCGGCGTGATGCCGAGCGCCTCGTTCTTGGCATGTTGCCGCTGACGGCGTTCCAACGTTTGACGAATGGCGGCCTCCATGGCAGGTGAGAAGCCATCGGCGTAGAGCAACACCTTGCCGTGTTGGTTGCGAGCCGCCCGGCCGATGGTCTGGAGGAGGCTGCGCTCGTTGCGGAGGAACCCTTGTCGGTCGGCATCAAAGATGGCGACCAGGCTGACCTCGGGGATGTCCAAGCCCTCACGAAGCAGGTTGATACCGACGATGACATCGATGTGACCGTGCCGCAATGCATTGATGATCTCGGTGCGCTCAATCGTATCGATTTCTGAATGCAAGTGGTGGGCCTTCACGCCCATCCGGTTGAGGTAGGCCGCCACCTCTTCAGCGAATTTGATGGTCATGACGGTGACCAGACACCGTTCAGAACGTTCGATGCGTTGATTGATTTCCGAGAGGAGATCGTTGACTTGGCCAGCGGTGGGCCTGACCTCGATTTCCGGATCGAGCAGGCCGGTGGGTCGAAGTTCCATTTTGGCAATGCCGCCGATGGCCTGCAGCATGTCGTACATCGACTCCGCCTCTGGATGTTTTTTGGCCTGATCGGCAGGACCTGCACCACCGCCCGAGGCCACGTGGAGCAGGCCTTTGGGGAGCGATTGACCGGTGACTTCGCACAAGTGTCGCAGCTCTCGCTCACCCGGCGTGGCCGACACATACAGCAGTTGAGGAACGAGGGACTGGAATTCGGGCAACTTCAGCGGGCGGTTGTCAGCGGCCGTCGGCAACCGGAACCCGTGCTCAATCAGGCTCTCTTTGCGAGCCCGGTCACCGTGGTACATACCGCCAACTTGAGGAAGGCTGACGTGGGATTCGTCCATGATCACGAGGAATTTCTTCGGGTCGCCGTGAAATTGGTTGGCGCACGCAGCGAAAAAATCGAGCAAGCAATACGGCCTCTGCCCCCGTTCACGACCGTCGAAATGCAGCGAGTAATTCTCAATCGCCTGGCAGTGGCCGATTTCCCTGAGCATCTCGAGGTCGTATTCCGTTCGCTGCTCCAATCGGTATCGCTCCAGTTCCTTGCCTTCCCGTGCGAAGAATTTTGTTCGCTCGTTCAGCTCCGTTTCGATGGACTCCAAGGCCGCTTCAAAGCGTTCTGGACTGGTCATGAAGAATTCCTTCGGGTGAATCCACGCCTCGTCGAGATCATCCAAACACTCCCAACTGACGGGGTCACAGATTTGAATCGACACGATGCCATCGAAATCAAACACGATGCGAAGCGGATCGTCTCGGCTTGGCATCCAAACATCAACGACTTCGCCCCGCACCCGGCATTCGCCTCGCTGCAAATCGGTGGTGGTTCGTCGGTACTGCAACTCGATGAGTTCACGGAGCAAGTCACTGGTTTCAATGGCCTGACCAACATGGCAGCGAAGGTGATGCTCCAGAAAGGTCTCGGGCGGATTCAAACCGTAGATGCACGACACCGATGAGACCACCACGCAATCGGGTCGGGTGACCAACGACGCCACGGCCGCAAAGCGTTCCTGCTCGATCCGTTCGTTGATGCTCAGCTCCTTGTCGATGTACAAATCCCGCTTGGCCAGGTAAGCCTCGGGTTGGTAGTAATCGTAATGTGAAACGAAGTATTCTACGGCGTTATCCGGGAAATAGCCCACCATTTCCTGATGCAGCTGCCGAGCCAACGTCTTGTTGTGGCTCATGATGAGGGTTGGCACGTTCAGGCGTTCGATGACGTGTGCCATGGCGAAGGTCTTGCCGCTCCCGGTCACGCCGAGCATGACGCACCGTTCTTGCCCTTTTTCCAATTGAGAAATCAATTGTTCAATTGCCTTTGGCTGGTCACCTGCCGGGTTGAACTCCGCATGGAGGTGAAACCGCTTGACATCAGGATTCAACTCCTCAAGAATCGCCCCCTCCAGCGCCTTGGACAAATCAAACGGGTTGCGTTGCGTGAGGTCGACACTGTCCAGCACGGCATCGGCCTGAGCCTCATAGGAACCTTCGTCGTCCCAATCGTCCACCATGAGCATCACCGTTCCATCGTGACCGTCAGGGGAGATAGAGTCCCCCGTTCACGTGAAGGATGGCTCCCGTGATGTAGGAGGAATCCGGACCCACCAGGAAACTTACGGTGGAGGCGATGTCTTCGGGAGCTCCGACCCGCTGGAGCGGAACTTCCTTGTTCCGTTGCGCTCGCTTGGTCGGGGAATCACCGGCAAGGATGTCCGTGTCGACATACCCTGGCGCAAGGATGTTCACGCGTTTCCCCTCCGGACCCACCGCTTGGGCCAGCGAGCGGGCCCAAGCATGCAGCGCTCCCTTGGAGGCGGAGTAATCTGCACCGTGAGGCGACCCCCGAACGCCGAGCTGAGATCCGATCACGACCGTCCTGGCGTCGTCGGTCAAATGCGGCTGCACGGCTTTCCAAACGGCCACTGCGCCTTCAAAGTTCGTGGCCATCGTGGCGGCAAGATCCTCCATGGTCATCCGCTCCCCCGCCACGCGACGGTACACCCCGTGGTTGAGCACCACAACATCGATGCCACGGGCCATCCAAGGGTGGTGGGCAAGCAGTCCAACCTCGCCCCGGTCGCTGCAATCCACCTTGACCGCCAGCGCATCATCGCCCCGCCCTCGGATGGCGTCGACCACCATCTCTGCTGGTTTGGAAGAGGTGTTGTAGGTCAACAACACGTCGTATCCGTCCGCAGCCAACCGGTCGGAGACAGCCGCACCAATGCCCCGGCCTCCACCGGTCACCAACGCAACAGGACGGCTCATGCTCCACCCAGCGCACAGTGCCTCAAGAAACCATGTGAGTGGATTCACGCGTCGTCCGGGAGAAATTGCTTCAGTTGCGGTGGCTGCCAGCCCTCGGGCTTGAGGACCTTCCCGTCCTCACGTCGGATGACACGGCCGTCCACCAACTTGGCCATGTTGGAACGGTGCACTTCGTTGAAGGCATCGTCGTAAATGCCCTGCATGCCGTGGTTGATGATGGTCCCAGCAAGAATGTAACCGATGTCGGCCAGCGCATCCAACACTTCGACCAGATCTCCCGCACGGGCGGCTTCTGCGTATTCCTGAACTTCTTCGGTCAAGAGTTTGATGCGAAGCTCGATGAGTTCGTCAGGCCCAAGGCCGGGTTCATCGAGTTTGGGAATGTCAAATGCCTTGTTGAACTCAAGCAGGGAGGCGACGATGGGGTTCATGGTCAGGGTTCATCGAGTCGGCAAAAGAACCTTCACCACAACAAATTCGAGGTGAAAAACGCATGCATCAATCAAGTGCCACACCTGCAGTTTCAGCCGAGAAGCCGATCACCAGCGAGGCGAGTAACACCCAGCCCGTGAGCATTGACACCCGAAACAGCACCGTTTGGAAATCCGCAAAGTGCTCCATGCGCAGGACGACAACGATGTTGGCCAGTGCCATGACACCAGCAGCGGCAAGGAACCAGATGCCTTCCACCGGGTCGGCGATGGCAAAGCAGGCAAACCAGAGCAGGGAGAGTTGGACCGTTGTTCGCGAGGTGGTTTTCTCACCGAACTTCACCGGGAAGGAATGGATGCCCTGCTCTCGGTCGCTTCCCATGTCCATGCGAGCGTAGTTGATGTCAAACGCAGCGATCCACAGTGCCACACCGATGGAGATGGGCAGAACGGTGGGCGCCCAAAGGAATTCGGTTCGGGACGACAGCAGACCCGTGATGGCGCCCCAGCCGTGAACGTCAGCGGCGATCGCCACCCAAGCCCCCGCTGGAGCAAGCCCCAAGCACAAGCCAAGCCAGAAATGGCATCCCCATGTGAAGCGCTTCATGTACGGATAAATCACGAACGTCAACACTGGAAGCCACGCCATCATCAGCGCAACACGGTTCAGCAGACCGGCGCTGATGAGCAACATGGCAAGGAACACGGCAGCAAGGGACCAGGCAGTCTTCATGCTCATGCTCCCCGAGGCGAGGTGACGGCCCTGCGTGCGAGGGTTAGCGGCATCGATGTCCCGGTCGATGATGCGGTTGAGGGCCATCGCCAGGCCGCGAGCGCCAACGGCTGCGATCAGAATCCACAGCAAATCCAAGCCATCGCCAACCCCAAACTGTCGAACGGCGACCATGTAGCCCATGAGCACAAACGGCAAGGAGAACAACGTGTGTTCGATTTTGATGAACGACAAAACCTGCTTGACATCCATCACTCAGGGCCCCCAAACGAGAGGTGGGGGGGCCAAGCGTATTTCTCCAATTCGGGGTGGCTGGACACCTTGGCCAGCGTTTCCTCATCGTGAAGGGTGATGGCGGGCCACCGTCGCACGCCGTGTTCCTCCGATGGAATGGGGGTGGTGGCGTCCCAACACAACCGAGCCCGCTCATCGTCAAAGAACAGCCCCCGACCCACATCGAACCTGGAGGTGAGTTGCCAAAGCAGACGACGGCGAGCCTTGGGGACGTCCAAATCAACGTCATCGTTGGTGATGAACAGCCACCGCAGTGATGAGGAATGATCCAATTCCCAAATTGAGTTTTTCAATTGCGCAACCTTTGTTCTTCGAGCCGTCTCAGCATCATCATCCGGGGTGGAGGACCCGCTGCGTGGCGTGGGCGTGCCGGTGATGTGGGTGGTCACGACGAGCATGCTGTCGCGAAGCATGCGGGCTTGGACCACATCGTCCAGTTCCAGGACACGTTCCAGCCCATCAAAAGCAGGCGGTGCCTCGAGCCCTTGTCGCCATGCAGGGGCGTCTTGGGAAAACGACCCTTCGAGCGGGGGAGACGGGTGGCGGGGGTCGGCCGCCGGCAAGGTGGTGGCGTCGATGAGCAGTTTGGTGTGGACGTTTTCGTACGGGCTTGCCGCTTCGAGCGAATCGGCGACCATCCCCGGCAAAACGACCACGTCTTCAGCGATGTCAACCCGATCGTTGAGCGCATCGAGGAACGCCTCCAAATCCTTCGTGTCGTGGTCTTCGTCCATCACCGCCATGATCTTGAGGAACATCATCTGGCCCGCTCCGAGCAAACCCAAACCCGTCTTTCGAGCCTGACGGGGGTAGCGTTGCTTGGAAGCGGCGATGGCCAAGTTGTGAAAACCCGTCTCGAGCGGCAAGTGCACGGAACGGACGTCGCGGTGTTGGAACCTCAGCACCGGTGAGAATTGACGACCAATGGCCTCACCGAGGTAACCGTCCTCCATCGGCGGCAACCCGACAATGGTCGCAGGCAACACAGCATCCTTGCGGGAGGTGATGGCGGTCACGTGCAGCACCGGGTATTGACCGGTCAAGGAGTAAAAGCCGAAGTGGTCACCGAACGGCCCCTCGGTTCGGGTTTCGCCAGGAATGCAATAGCCTTCGATGACGATGTCCGCTTCGGCCGGCACCATGAGGTCCTGCGTCAACGCCTTGGTGATGCGCAACGAACGACGGCCGAGGATGCCAGCGAACTGGTATTCCGACAGGTTGTCGGGAAGCGGCGAGATGGCCGAGAAGATGAGTTCGGGTGGCCCTCCCATGCACACGGCCACCGGCATCCGAGCGTCGGGGCCCAAGGCTGCGGCGTGGTCGGCGGCGTGCTTGTGGATCTGCCAGTGCAAGCCCAATTCTGTGGGACCGAACACCTGAGCCCGGTACATCCCCAGGTTGTGTTCACCCGATTGCGGGTCCTTGGTGACCACCAGCGGCAAGGTCACGAAGGGCCCACCGTCCATGGGCCACGTCTTCGGGATGGGGAGGCGGGTGAGGTCGAGGGGCAACTGGACGCGCTGAGATGCCCCCTTTCGCTTCTTTCGGGGCGGCATGGCGAACGCGTCTTGCGCCAACGGGAGCGCCAACCAGGGACGCTTCACCATGGCACCGATGTCCGGCTTCATCATGGCAACCATTCGGTCGCCAATGGACGTCTCGTGTTTGGCGCCCAACGCTCGGAGGGTGCGGTCGTGAGAGCCGAACAGATTCATCACGAGCGGAATCGGAGAAACCGTCCCGTCGGCGAGGCGAGGTTGTTCAAAGACCACCGCAGGTCCGTCGTTCTTCACCAAGAGGTCGGCGATGGCACCGGCTTCGTACGTCACATCAACGGGCCTTGGGATGCGAATGAGCTCGTTGCGCTCCTCGAGGTGGTCCATCCACCGCTTCATCGTCTTCCAGGCCACGGCCACGGGTAACGCCGTTCGGTTTTGAACCCCCGTA
>Ga0181570_10000403_pt1 | contig 41127 bp, 41 predicted proteins | sample 101ome_18_FD_148667 | JGI IMG/M metagenome (GOLD analysis project Ga0181570, IMG submission 148667) | Coastal salt marsh microbial communities from the Groves Creek Marsh, Skidaway Island, Georgia - 101406AT metaG (spades assembly) | ecosystem: Environmental > Aquatic > Marine > Intertidal zone...
GAACTTAAAACCATCATGGCTCCTTTATTTCAAAAGCACATGGACGATATCATGTCTGGACACTTCTCTTCAACGATGATGGAAGACTGGGCAAATGATGATAAAAACCTTCTTACTTGGAGAGCGGTAACTGCTGAAACTAACTTCGAGAAAACTGAGGCGACTTCAGCACCTATCGATGAGCAAGAGTACTTTGATCATGGAATTCTCATGGTTGCCTTCGTACGTGCCGGTGTTGAATTGGCTTACGAAACTATGGTAGACGCAGGTATTAAGTCAGAATCGGCTTATTATGAGTCACTTCACGAAACACCGCTTATCGCCAACACCATCGCTCGTAAGAAGCTTTATGAAATGAACCGCGTAATCTCTGATACGGCTGAGTATGGATGCTACTTATTCGATCATGCTTGTAAACCACTACTTACTGATTTTATGAAGACGATTGATACGGATGTCATCGGTAAGGGTGTTGCTTCAGCAGGTGTAGATAATAAGAAGCTTATCGAAGTGAATACTGCGCTTCGTAATCACCCAATCGAAGCGATTGGAACCACACTTAGAACAGCTATGACTGACATGAAGAAGATTGTATAATTACTTCAATTTGATCCATAAAAAAGGGCGCCATCGGCGCCCTTTTTGTTTTCATTACTTATGCTTTCTCAATGAGCGAGACCAAATAATCTCCTACCTCTGAAGTCTTATAGGCTTTAGCGCCGTCAGCAAGGTCTTCGGTAACCACGCCATCAGCTAAAGACTGATTCACCACGGAGCGAATGAGTTCGGCTTCTTCTTTTAGACTGAATGACATTTCGAACATCATAGCAGCTGATAAAACCGTTGCTAATGGGTTAGCGATATTTTTGCCCGTCGCTTGTGGGAATGAACCGTGAATGGGTTCGTAAAGGGCTACTTCTGAACCGATCGATGCAGAAGGCATGAGTCCCATTGATCCAGAAATTACAGAAGCTTCATCGGTAAGAATGTCTCCGAACAAGTTTTCTGTAATTAGAACATCGTAAGCACTTGGCCATTGAATGAGTCGCATCGCAACGGCGTCTACTAATTCGTAGGTTACCTTTACGTCTGGATATTCTGCTTCCATTCCTTGAAGAGTCTCTCTCCAAAGTCTAGAAGTTTCTAGTACGTTTGCTTTGTCTACAAGACAAAGAGACTTTCGTCTTGATCTTGCGAGTTCAAAACCTTTACGAGCTAATCTTTTGATTTCTTCACGAGTATAAGTACAGGTGTCGTAGGCGGTTTCGCCTTCGTTTTGTCTTCCGCGCTCTCCGAAGTAGATACCGCCGGTAAGTTCACGAACGAAAACTAGATCGGTTCCCTCGATACGATCTCTCTTAAGGGGAGACTTGTCGATCAGTGATGGGAAAACAAAGGTTGGACGCACATTTGCAAACAGCCCTAGTTGTTTTCTCATACGAAGTAATCCTTGCTCTGGACGCACCTTTGCCGAAGGATCATTGTCAAATCTAGGGAGACCAATTGCTCCGAATAATACGGCATCAGAGCTTGCACAAACCTCATGAGTTTCTGGCGGATAAGGATCACCCACCGCATCGATAGCAGCAGCTCCGGTTAGTGCAGGTTTCCAATTCAGTTCGTGGCCGAATTTTTTGGCAATCGCGTTGCTTACTTTTACAGCTTCGGCGGTTACTTCTGGTCCAATCCCGTCGCCAGCAAGCAGTGCAATAGTATAATTCATTAGGTAGTAATTTGATTTAACATTTTTTCGGTAGCCTTAATGGCTGATACGGTTTGATCTACATCGAGCCCTCTCGTGGTGAATTCACGTTCGTTGTGCTTCCAAGTAATGGTAGTTTCACAAAGCGCATCAGAGTTACTGCCGGGAGGAATCATCACTAAATAATCTACAAGTCTAGGAAGCTCCAATTGCTTCTTCTTATAGATTTTGCGAACCGCATTGATAAAGGCATCGTACTGACCATCTCCTGACGCGATTTCTTCGTGTACTTCTTCTCCGATTTGAAGACTTACGGTGGTTGAAGGTTTTAGTCCTTTTGAATGAGTAAGAACGTATGAAGTCACCTTAACATGCTGCTCATAACTTGACTCTCCTAATACATCCGAGATGATGTAGGGTAGATCGTCTAAGGTTACCTTCTGTTTTTTGTCTCCTAGTGCGATTACTTGAGCAGTTACCTTCTTGAGGTCTTCATCACTTAAAGTAATTCCTAGTGCGGAGAGGTTCTTGGCAATATTCGCCTTACCTGAGGTTTTTCCGAGTGCATAAGCACGTTTTCTACCAAAACGCTCCGGTAATAGATCGTTGTAATACAGATTGTTTTTGGCATCTCCGTCAGCGTGAATTCCAGCAGTTTGCGTAAATACATTTGCACCAACAACAGGTTTATTCACCGGTATATGAAATCCACTGAAGGTAGCAACTAGTTGACTAACCTTGAACAGTGCCTTTTCTTTCACATCTGTTTTAACACTAGGTTCAAAATCGTTGAGAACAGCAATTACACTAGCTAGAGGTGCATTACCCGCTCGCTCACCCATACCGTTTACCGTAAGGTGTAAGCCGTGAACTCCAGCGCGTACAGCCTCTAGTGCATTCGCAACACCTAGGTCGTAGTCATTGTGCCCATGAAAATCAAAATGTTGATCAGGATAGCGCTCGAGTATTTCCTTTAAGTATCTGAAGGTCTCGTCAGGATTTAGTACTCCTAAGGTGTCAGGTAATAAAATTTTTGAAACAGGCTGGGTACTTAGGAAATCTAGAAACTCAAAAACATACTCGCGCGAGTTGCGCATTCCATTACTCCAATCTTCGAGATAAATGTTAGAAGTAATCCCCTTTGATGCAGCGGCCTTTAGGTTGTCCGCGATGAGGCTAAAATGTTCTTGAGGAGTTTGTCTAAGTTGATGCGTTAAGTGGTTCATCGAACCTTTAGTGAGAAGGTTTTGAACTTTAGCACCGGCATCGATCATCCAATCTAAAGAGACACCGTTATCCACAAAGGTTAGTACCTCTATTCGGTCTAGATATTCTTTACTTGAAGCCCAGTCAGTGATTCGTTTAACCGCATCTAGCTCTCCTTTAGAAACTCGGGCTGAGGCGATCTCAATACGATTTACTCCTAATTCTTCTAAGAGAAGTTGAGCAACCGTTAGTTTTTCGCCAGCGGTAAATGAAACCCCTGAGGTTTGTTCACCGTCCCTTAGGGTGGTGTCCATTATTTCAACAAGACGCTTTCTTTGAGGGCTCATTTCATTCAGATTTGAACCTATTAGAAAGGTCTTTGAGTAGCGAATGTAGCGATATCGTCACCGAGGTTGAGTAGGTAGTCGATATCGTCAAATCCGTTTTTCATATTTTCTTTCTTGTATGAATTGATATCGAAGGATTCCTTAGTTTCACTTCCCTCCAAAGAAACGGTTTGATCTTCAAGATTAACGGTAATTTGTACCTCTGGGTTGGCTTCAACTGCTTTGAAAATCTCTGCCAAAAAGGCTTCAGATACCTGAACAGGTAATACCCCGATATTTAAGCAGTTATTTTTAAAGATATCGGCAAAGAAGCTTGAAATGACACATCGAAAACCATAGTCATATATTGCCCATGCAGCATGCTCTCTTGAAGATCCAGAACCGAAGTTTTTACCTCCAACTAAGATTTTTCCGGTGTAGGTTTCGTTATTTAAAACGAAGTCTTCTTTCGGCGTATTGTCTTGGTTAAAGCGCCAGTCTCTAAATAAGTTATCTCCGAAACCTTTACGTTCTGTTGCTTTTAGAAAGCGAGCAGGAATGATTTGGTCGGTATCGACGTTTTCGATCGGTAGGGGTACCGCAGTACTCGTTAGTTTGATGAATTTATCGTAGGCCATCTTAGTTGCTTAATGTTCTTGGATCGGTTACTACTCCCATTACTGCCGTCGCAGCGGCTACAGTCGGGCTTGCAAGCATGGTTCGTGCTCCAGGTCCTTGACGACCTTCGAAGTTTCGATTTGAGGTACTTACCGCTACTTTACCTGCAGGTATTTTGTCCTCATTCATTGCTAGACATGCTGAACAGCCGGGCTCTCTTAATTCAAAGCCTGCCTCTGCTAGAATATCATAAAGACCTTCGTCGATGATTGCTTGACGCACCTTATGTGAACCTGGAACTAACCAAGCGGTAATATGATCGGCTTTTTTACGTCCTTTAACGATGTTGGTAAAGGCTCTAAAATCTTCGATACGACCATTGGTACAGCTACCTAAGAATACGTAATCAACTTTCTTACCTAAGAGGGGTTCGTTTTCGTTGAATCCCATGTAATTGAGCGATTTTTTATAGCTGTCTGCGCTGTCTTTTGACTCGCTCGCCAAAGGGATGCTTTTAGAAATACCTACCCCCATTCCAGGGTTAGTACCGTAAGTAATCATCGGTTCGATGTCAGAACCTTGAAGAATTAATTCTTTATCGTAAGTAGCTCCCTCGTCGGTGTAGAGCGTCTGCCAGTAATCCATGGCCTTATCCCAATCGGCTCCTTGAGGCGCGAATTCACGTCCTTTGATGTAATGAAAAGTAGTTTGATCTGGTGCAATCATACCACCACGTGCTCCCATTTCAATCGAAAGATTACAAACGGTCATACGACCTTCCATGCTCATGTTTTCAAAAACAGGCCCAGTGTATTCTACGAAGTATCCTGTAGCACCTGAAGTGCTCAGTTTTGAAATGATGTATAGTGCAACATCTTTTGGAGTAACTCCATTTCCTACTTCTCCTTCAATGTGAATACGCATGCTCTTTGGTTTTGGCTGCATAATACATTGAGAGGCAAGTACCATCTCTACCTCAGAAGTACCGATACCAAAGGCAATGGCACCAAATGCACCATGAGTTGAAGTATGTGAATCTCCACAAACGATGGTTGCTCCCGGTAGAGTGATGCCGTATTCTGGTCCTACAACGTGAACAATTCCGTTTTTCTCGTGACCAAGACCCCAGTAAGAAATACCGTGCTCCTTCGCATTGCGCTCTAAAGCTGCTAATTGGTTTGCTGAAAGTGGATCTTCAACAGGTAGGTGTTGATTAAGTGTTGGAGTGTTGTGGTCGGCAGTAGCAAAAGTACGCTCAGGGTGAAGCACTTTGATTCCACGATTTTTAAGACCTAAAAAGGCTACCGGGCTAGTTACTTCATGTACCATGTGACGGTCGATGAAAAGTACATCGGGCCCTCCAGGAACTGACTTCACAACGTGGGAATCCCACACCTTATCGAATAGTGTTTTTTTCATTGGTAGTTGGGGTAGTATTAAATCTGTTTCATGAGTTCGACGATATCGTCGTCTCCAATTTCTTTTTTTGTATCGGCCATGATGAGAAACTTCTCATACATTGCATCGAGTTGTAACTTATCAAATTCGAATCCGATATTCTTTGCACGGTAGGCAAGAGCTGCTCTTCCGCTTCTAGCTGTTAAAACAATTGCCGATTGATCGACGCCAACTTCAAGAGGGTCGATAATTTCATAGGTTTCACGGTTCTTAATTACACCATCTTGATGAATACCTGAGCTGTGAGCAAAAGCATTTGCTCCTACAATGGCTTTGTTGGCTTGAACTGCCATCCCCATTCGGTCAGAAACGAGCTGACTAAGGTGATTGAGCATTCGACTATTTACGTCGGTATAAAGGTTTAGGGTTGGATGTTGTTTCAAGATCATCACTACCTCTTCTAAAGCGGTATTCCCTGCGCGCTCGCCGATACCGTTGATAGTACATTCGATTTGACGTGCACCGTGAGCAGCACCTGCAATGGCATTCGCTGTAGCTAAGCCTAGATCGTTGTGACAATGACAAGAAAGGGTCGCCTTGTGAATGCCTTTCACGTTAGCCTTCAGATAAGCCATTTTAGCTCCATATTCTTCAGGAAGACAATAGCCTGTTGTGTCAGGAATATTTAGTACTGTTGCTCCAGCTGCGACAACAGCCTCACAGACTCTCGCTAAAAATTCATTATCTGTTCTACCAGCATCTTCAGCGTAGAACTCAACGTCTTCTACAAAAGTCTTGGCATAAGAAACTGCCTTAACTGCGCGCTCAATAATTTCTTCTCGAGTCGCTTTGAATTTGTGAGTAATATGAGAGTCTGATGTTCCTATCCCGGTATGGATTCTAGGCCTCTTTGCATGTTTAAGCGCATCGGCGGCAACCTCGATATCTTTTTGAACCGCTCTGGTTAACCCACAAACTCTTGCGTTTTTAACCAGTTTGGCAACTTCTTCAACTGAATGAAAATCGCCAGGACTCGAGATCGGAAATCCCGCCTCGATAATATCAACACCTAACAGGTCTAATTGTTCAGCAATTTCTAATTTGCTTTTTGTGTCAAGTTTACAACCAGGAACCTGCTCGCCGTCGCGAAGGGTGGTGTCAAAAATTTCAACTTTTTCTTTACTCATAGAGCGCTAGCGCTTAAAATTTTATCAAAAATAATGGCTTAGAAAGGCCTTTATTCAGACCTTAAATTTATATTACGACGTCTAACAGAGTACAAATATACTTAAAGTGCTGATATGAATAGATTTAAATCAAATAAAGGTCTGACGACTAAAAAAGCCCAAGAACCTGTATTTTTATTGGTTAAATCGCTTACAAAGGCTCAAAAACGGCAGTTTAAACTATTTGCCAGTCGTATCGATGGACATAAAGACGCCAAATTCATTCAACTTTTTGATTTTTTAGATAAGGTAGATGGGTATGATGAGAAGGAATTAAGCAAGCAATCGTTTGTGAGTAAACCCCAGCTCGCCAATCTTAAATCACATTTATACAGGCAGTTACTCACGAGTCTTCGAATGAGTCCGAGTATTCAAAACCCTCGGATGCAAATACGGGAGCAGCTCGATTTTGCCACGGTGTTGTATCAGAAGGGTTTGTATAAGCAGAGTTTGAAAATCCTTGAAAAAACGAAACAGCTCGCTCAGAAATGGGATGAGAAATACGCTGAATATGAGATTATCGAATTCGAAAAAATTATCGAATCACAATACATTACTCGAAGTCTTAGTAACCGTACCGATCAATTGGTTTACGATACGAAACGACTTGGTGAAGCTAATATGCTTTGCAGTCAACTATCGAATCTCTCCCTACGATTATATGAGAAATTACTGAAAGGAGGTTATGTTAAAAGCGATCAAGAATATCGTGACATCACTCAGTACTTCTTCGAAGAATTACCCAAAGTTGATTACGAGCAGTTAGGTTTTAGAGAACGACTTTGGTACAGTAAGGCACATGTTTGGTACAGTATGATTACTCAAGATTTCTTGGGCTTATACAAGCATGCATCAAGGTGGGTGTCTTTATTTGATCAGAATCCTGAGATGATTGCATCTCACCCAATTTTTTATCTCAAAGCGAATAATTACCTCCTTGAGTCTTTACTATTGCTCAGACATCCGGAGCGTTTTCGTCAAACGATTGAGACATTAAAAGACCAGATTAACTCTGATTATTTTCCACAAAACACCAATACCAAGGCACTTGCCTTCTTGTATTTAGGTAATAACAGGCTCAATCTTCACTTCTTGCAAGGGGATTTTCGAAATGGGTTAACGATTATCGATGAGCTATTTCAAGGCATTGAAAAGTATAAACACCAAATTGATGACCATCATATTATGATGTTGTACTACAAGATCGCTTCAATGTGTTTCGGAGCTGGAGAATATAATCGATGTATTGATTATTTAAAGCCTGTCATTGAAAATCGTTCATTAAGTATGCGTGAAGATCTATTGTGTTTTTCTAGAATACTGAATGTTATCGCTCATTTTGAGTCGGGGAACGACGCAAATCTCGACGACTTACTTTTAACTACGTATCGTTTCCTAATTCGCATGAATGACTTGCATGAAGTACAACGTTTACTTATTCAGTTCATACGTAGTTTGGGAAATGTCTATCCGCAAGATTTAAAACAAAAATTCAAGGAGCTTTATGACGAATTAAAGCCCCTTGAAGAAGATTATTATGAGCGTAGATCTTTCTTGTATCTCGATATTCTTTCGTGGTTAGAAAGTCATATTAGTACAAAGCCACTCGAAAGGGTTATTGCAGAGAAAAATGCCGTCGCTGTAAAGGCATCAAGGCTCTAGCTCCTTTTAAAACTGGGTCAAACTGAGTATAATGAAGCTTACTAGGCTGATCATCCATACCGCTAAAAGCCCAATTTTAATACTTCCACTTAGACGTCCCATGTTCTTAAAGAGTAATTGGAGCGCGAATAATAGTAGACTAAAGGCAGGTATACCAAAAGTGAGTATCATGCTGATATGATACCAGATCGGATGAAAAGGACCACCCCAATCAGGCCCAATGAATTCAAACCCTGGCAATACCAGTAGGTCATTTCCGATATTAATATCGATGAATGAGCCAATAATAAAACTAACTGTTAGTGCTATAATTAGCGCCACCGTTGTTATTAGAATGATGACGCCCAAAAGCTTTCCCAGGATATTGGCAATAAAGCTCAGTAATTTGCTTAGTGCAGAGAATAATTTTGAGATGAGCTCGCCTAGAAAAGCGGAAAATCCGCTAGCCCCTTGTTTTGCTTTTTCCCCGGCACCCTTGAGGTCTACGTTTTTGAAGTCATCTTTTACATTCTCATAACCCTTACGAACGTAGTCTTCGATATTGCTGAAGGTCGCGGCCTTGCCCTTCATTTCTAGCTTTTGAGCCGTTGTTTCTGCCTTAGGAATGATTGCCCAAAGAATGAAGTAGAATAGAATAGATACCCCACTCCAAACCATCGCCAAGAAGATTAAACGAATCCAAACAGCATCAATATTTAAATAGTGCCCAACTCCTGAACATACTCCCCCTAGAACCGTACTGTCAGGGTCGCGATAGAGGCGTTTACTCGATTGCTGGTAAGACTTTTTTTCTTCGGGCTCTTCTTCAGACATATAATCTTCGGGTTGTCCCATTACTTCAATGACTTCATTTACCTCAGTAAGCGTAATCACTTGTTTTTGCTTTTCTGAAAACAGTTCAGCGATACGACTCTCGATATCATCGATGATTTCATCCTTGCCTTCGGTATTACCCAGGTAGGTTCGAATATTATTCAGGTATTTCTGTAGTGCCTCATAGGCATCTTCGTCGATATAAAAGACAAATCCGGCGAGGTTGATATTGATTGTTTTTTTCATTTTATGATTGTGTTACCTTATTAATGGCGTGTTGTAATTCTTCCCAAGTTGATTTTAATTCTTCTAAGAATTGGGTACCTTCTTCTGTGAGCGTGTAGTATTTTCTGGGAGGCCCACTGCTAGATTCTTCCCAACGATACTGGAGTAAATCAGCGTTTTTAAGTCGCGTAAGAAGGGGATAGAGTGTTCCCTCTACAACTAGTAGTCGCGCTTCTTTAAGACGTTCTAGGATCTCAGAGGCATATAGGTCTCTGTCTTTTAGAACCGAGAGAATACAGAATTCCAGAATCCCTTTTCTCATTTGTTGTTTGGTGTTTTCTACCTTCATTTAGATCATATTCTGGCACAAATGTAGAAATAATATAGTACTATGCAATACCAAGTACTATTTATTTTTAAATGTGTTTAATTCTTGACTTTCGTTTGTGTACATTAGAGTTATGGATTTATTATTGGTCATTCTAGGAAGTATTCTTCTTATTGTGGGGATTATTGGTTGCTTTGTTCCGGTTCTGCCGGGACCGATCATTGGATACTTCGCCTTGTTGGTTTTAAAATTTACGGATGGATATGAACTTTCGAATCGTTGGCTCTGGATTTTTGGAGCTTTAGCTATAGCGGTTTCTTTAATCGATAACATTATCCCTGTCTATGCTACCAAGAAGTACGGAGGTTCACGTGCCGGAGTTATTGGAACCTTCATCGGTCTAGTTATTGGATTATTGTTTTTCCCGCCCTTTGGGTTCATCTTTGGTCCCTTTCTTGGAGCGTTTGCTGCCGAGCTTTATGTTCAGAAATCTGAGATTAAACTTGCACTTCGAGCAGCTTTTGGATCCTTGATAGGGGTGTTAGCGGGCTCGGTATTGAAACTAGCCCTCGTGCTCTGGATGAGTTATATCTTTTACGCCGCACTCTGATGGTTTATGTGCTGTTTGGAGTATCAGGCTCTGGAAAGACCACAGTAGGAAAAGCATTTGCTGATTATTTGAATGTATCTTTTTACGACGCAGATGATTTTCATCCGCCTTCAAATATTGAAAAGATGAAATCGGGAATTGCTCTTAATGATACCGATCGGTATCCATGGCTTCATACTCTCGGTGATCAATTAGTGAGAAGACACGAGAATGGTAGAGTCATACTAGCTTGTTCGGCATTAAAAAGAAAGTACCGTGAACTACTTGCCGCCTATGGGCCAATCCGTTTTTATCTCATTGAAGGAAGTTTTGAATTAATTTCTAGTAGATTAGAAAAAAGAGATAACCACTTCATGCCTCATTCATTACTTAGGAGTCAATTTGAATCGTTGGAGTCAGCACCTAATGACGGTATAGTTTCAGCAGATCGCTCGCTATCAGAACAATTAAAACAATTGGAGAAGCTATTATGAATATTGAATTAGCCGTTATTCTTTCGTTTACCGCTTTATTAGTGTTAATGCTTAGGTATAAGGTTCACGCTTTTCTATCGATTCTAATAGCCTGCCTTATTTTAGGAATACTAGGTTTAGAAGATCCAATGTCTACCTTTAATTCTATCCAAAAAGGGCTTGGAGGTACCTTGGGCTTCGTTGGGGTAATTGTGGGCTTGGGGTCTTTTTTAGGAGCTGTTCTGCAGCATACAGGAGGTATCGAACTCATCGCTAATCGTCTAATCCAGACTTTTGGGATTAAACGCTCACCAATAGCGCTTCTCATTGCTGGATTAATTATATCTATTCCAGTCTTTTTTGACGTCGCATTCATCTTACTTATCCCACTAATTAAATACCTATCGAATCAGAACAATGGAATGCTTCTGCGTTTTGCATTACCCTTTTTAATTGGAATATCTATAGCACATGCCTTTATTCCGCCTACACCGGGACCTGTTGCTGTTGCTGATCTATTACAAGTTTCTGTAGGAGCGGTTATTTTCTGGGGGATCCTCGTAGCGGTTCCAACAGCTCTTATTACGTTTTCTATCGCCAATCGTTTCTTAGTTTTCCAGAGTACTTTCGAACTCAACCAAGTTTCTTTTGAACCTAGTCATGATGCAAGTCAGAAACTATCTCCTAATGCTTGGGCGGTGTTTGTGGTCATTTTTCTACCACTATTCCTTATGATTCTTGGGGCCTTTTCAGAAGGGTTGTTTGGTTCAGGAACACTAGCTCGAATTGTTGAAGGTTTAGGACATCCTTTTATCGCGCTTACTCTCGCAAATATTCTTGCCTATCCATTACTGGCTAAACCTGGGGGATTTTCAAAAACAGAAGTCAACGAATTCTCTTCAGCTTCCTTAAAACCGGTCGGTATTATTTTGTTGGTAACAGGAATTGGTGGAGCTTTCAAACAATTGCTGATTGACACCGGTATTGGAGCGAGTTTAGCAGAAAAGGTAAGTTCCTATGGTTTTTCTGTAATAGTCCTTGCTTTTGTTTTAGCAGCCATTGTTCGTTTATTGCAGGGGTCAACTACCGTAGCGATGATCACTTCAGCAGGTTTGATTGCCCCAATGGTAAATGTAAGTAGCCCTGTAGAAGGAGCAATGATTGTTCTTGCGGTTGCATCTGGATCACTTATTTTCTCTCACTTTAATGATAGTGGATTTTGGCTTGTAAGCCGCTACTTGAATTTGACTGAAAAGGAGACGGTGAGGTCTTGGTCACTAATGACACTTACCCTTTCGGTAGTTAGTTTTGGTTTGATCCTTATTCTTTGGCAGCTATTCGTTTAAGAAGAGTGATCACTCACAATAACCCATTTGCCTTTAATCTTTCTGAGCAGTAGTGTAAAGTGTCCCGTAGGGGTATCACTCTCGCGAATCAAAGTAAACTTGCCGATGACTTGTAAGGTTTTTCGGTCCCACTGTCTCATCTCGATGATGTCAAATTTCAAGGTTCCCATGGCTTCTTTGGTCGGATATCCCTTCTGATATCCTTTCAAAGTGTTTTCGTAGCCATACGTTGGCCCTCTACTACCAACAAATACTAACCGCTCATCTTCCCAATAACCATTCATGAAATGGTTTAAATTCCCAGCATTCCATGCCGCAATTTGCTTATCGAAAATGCGTTGTACTTGTTCTCTAGTTTTGGTATCGGCAGTTTTTTGAGCGAGTATTGAGGTGGTTAGTAATAGGGTAAAGATTGTGAGTAATTGTTTCATAATTAGAACAGTGTATTGCCGAATAAATCGGTAGTGTTTCTTCCTTTAGTGATTTCGAGCATCACTTCAGTTTGTGTTTTTAGGTTTTGATTATCGAGGATGTGATCTAGATCGATCTCTTTACTTTGAAGTACCTCTCCAATTAATTTTGATCGATGGCAAGTATGAGGCTCAACCTCTCCGCACATTAAAGCCACATTAAAGCCTTTTTGTTGCGCCTTTAAGAGGCGGTTGATGCCCTTAATAAATTCTGGATGAGACTTTGCTTTTTGATAGTTTAGTTTTCCTGAATCATCATAGCAATTAGAATCTTTAGGTATTCCTCCGATCATGTCACCGATATAAACATAACCGATTCCTTTTTGTTTCAAGAAGGCCTCGATAGGCTCACGACAGAAGTCGGGATTCCATTTCGAGTAAGGGTTTGATCGCACATCTGCAATGTGGTCAATTTTGTAGGAATTCAGAAGTCCTAAGAATTCGTCAGGATTTCTTAGACCATATCCGATACTATAGAGTTTACCTGTTTTCACGAAAAACTCTGAATCATTAAGGCAATTTTATTAAACAGTTCGGCTACACCTAGTGCTGTCCAAAGAATAAACCCGCCGAGAATGATTAGATGCCATGTTCTGATTTGTTTTATGAACCTTTCAGAAAATACCGGATAAAAGGGTAAGGATAATAGAATCACGAAAACGCCATAATAAGGGTCATTACCCCAGAATGAATTGATTAATCCTATAATAGAAAACAGTATCGCGAAGAGGTAGCGAATTACTTGAACAAAAATTGCCATATCTTAAGGTGAAATTATAGAATAGTAAGGTATGAAATTCATTGCATCTTTTCTTTTGACTTTAGTTGTGAGTCTAGTCTCAGCCCAAGAATATGGCTCTATTTTACCCATGAAAGAACGCGCACGAGTAATCAATGAATTACTCGAAGATAAGATTCAAAATTATCTCCCAGAGATGATGCGTACTGCAGATATCGACATGTGGATTGTAGTTTCAAGGGAATACAATGAAGACCCCATTATAAAAACCATGCTCCCAGCAGAGTGGTTAGCTGCTAGACGACGTACCATCTTGGTTTTTTACGACAATGGAAAAGAGGTAGAAACCCTTGCAGTGGCACGTTACAATGTGGGATCTTCTTTTAAGAGTGCATGGGATAAAGAAAAACAACCTAACCAATGGGAGCGACTTAGTGAAATTGTAGCCGAGCGAAATCCCAGAAGAATAGGAATTAATCAATCTGAGCATTTCGGATTAACCGATGGTATTGTCGCTACCGATAAGGCTGAATTAGAAAAGGCTTTAGGAAAACGTTTTGCAGGTCGAATCGTTTCTGCAGAGCCGCTCGCATTGGCTTGGCTAGAGACTCGAACAGATAAAGAGATGGCGATTTATCCTCATATTGTAAGAATTAGCCACAATATTATTAAGGAGGCTTTCTCAGAAAAGGTAATTACTCCTGGGGTTACAACTACCGAAGATGTCGTTTGGTGGATGCGAGATAAGGTAAGAGAACTTGGGTTGCAAACCTGGTTTCATCCAACGGTTGATATCCAAAGAGCTGACCCAGAAAGATTTGATCACCTAAGAACTTTTTCGAAGCGACCAGATACCCAGGTTATTCAACCAGGAGATTTATTGCATTGTGATTTTGGAATTACCTATTTGCGTTTGAACACCGATCAACAGCAACATGCCTATGTGCTTCGTCCGGGTGAAGCAGAGGCCCCTGAGTTTTTAACCTCGGCATTAGCTACAGGAAATCGTTTACAGGATATTTTTACAGGAAATTTCAAGCTGAAACGTACGGGCAATGAGGTTCTTTCTATGAGTCGAGCTTCAGCCATCAATGAGGGTATTACCCCTTCTATTTACACGCATCCTATAGGTTATCACGGACATGCTGCCGGGACTACTCTAGGCATGTGGGATTCTCAAGGAGGGGTGCCTTATACCGGAGATTACCCATTACATGCGAATACCGCCTATTCGATTGAATTAAATGCTTCGGTAACTATCGAGGAGTGGAGTAAGGATGTGCGAATAATGCTTGAAGAAGAGGCATTTTTTGACGGGGAATCAGTTAGATATATTGACGGCCGTCAAACCCGCCTAATTCTTGTAAATCAACCTTGAGGTAGAAAAATCTCAGCCATCATACATCGAGCGCTACCACCTCCGCAAGTTTCGATGATATCTAACTTCGGGTGAATAATAGAACCGAAACTTTCAAGGGTCTTAATCTGATCAGGTTGTAGTGAACGATAAGCACGATCACTCATCACTAGTGCTGGGCCATTCTTTGCTTTTATCTGAAGCATGTTACCTGCAAACTCGTGCATTTGTTTTTCGGTAATGGCGACAATCCTCTTTCCAGTTGATTTTAGTTGTTCCTTGACCGCTTTACGCTCCTTTTTATCGTCAATACTCTCTAGACAGATAACCGCAAATTGATCTGCGACGCACATCATAACATTGGTATGATAAATAGGCAATCGCTTATTGTCAGTGTTTTGATAAGCACCAAAAATGATAGGAGTATATTCAAAGTCTTCGCAAAACTCAATGAGTAATTCTTCATCTGCACGATCTGAAAGGGCGCAATAGGCAATGCCATTTTCACGATCAAGAATCAGACTGCCGGTACCTTCTAGAAAGACCTTCTCTTCTTCGGCAGAACTGTAGTCGATGACTTCGCTAATTTCGAAACCATTTTCTTCAAGCACATCTAGAATATCTTCACGACGTTCTCTTCGTCTATTTTCGGCAAACATCGGATATAGGCCTACTTTTCCGTCTTCATGCATTGATATCCAATTGTTCGGAAATAGGGCGTCTGGGGTATCATTCTCTTTGATGTCTTCTACGACAATTACATTCACGCCATTCGCTCTTAAAAGAGCAACGAACTCATCAAATTCTCTTTGAGCAGCTCCAACCACCATACGTGGGTCTAGCTGTGTTTCGCTTTGAAAATAATTGTTCACCGCCGTTTCTTCATTCATTCTGAAACTTGCTGGACGAATCATTAAGATATTAGAAGTGTATTGCATAAAATTAGTAGTGACGTATCAGTGGTAAGGTACTGCAACGAAGAAGTCCTTCTTGTTTGGCAATTTCTCCGTAAGGAATGGCTTCAACCCGAATACCTTTATCACCCAGCCAATGGTTTAATCGATTAAATCTAACATCTGAGATGACTAGATCAGGAGCTACTGAAAAAATATTACTATTCATCGAGTACATCTCTTCTGCACTGATTTCAAAAACGTTCTCCTTTTCGAAATAATTGATAAGCCACTCGGCATCTTGCTCATGCAGAAAGCCGTCTCTATGAATGATGGCATATTTTTCCCCAACAGGCTGAAAACAACAATCTAAATGCAAGGCGTTGGTATAAGGGTCTGTGTTTGATTTTTTAAGCTCAAAAGCTTTTACCTCTCGTTCATCAAAAGTTTTACCAAGCCAGTCTACGGCTGCCTTATTCGTTCTAGCGGTAATGTAGCTTCGGTAATCCTCTTGAAAGTAGGTACCTACAAATAGAAATTCCTTGTGAGGCATCACATCACCTCCTTCAACATGAACTTCTTCTGGGGGGCTCAGAATTTTTGTAGGATCGAATAAATCGAGAATTGGTTTCACCGCTCCAAGTTCGTCTTCGCGGTCAGGAAGTATGTTCGAATACAAAAAGGTGTCATTGACCACAAAACCAATATCTCGTGAAAATATTTGATTGTAATTCTCAATAAGCTCGGGACGATACACTTCGACGCCTAAGGACTTTAATTTCTCTGCAAGCCCTTCAATCTCGCGAATCATATCCGCTTCGACGGGATAAGTACCAGCCTTTAGGTGCTCAATCGATTTAGGATCATAAGCTTCATCAATAGATGGAGTAGGGCCGTTGCTTGTTGCTCTACCAACAATTACCGCCTTCAAAGGGGCGGTCTCATCTTTGACACAAAATGATTTCATAAACCCGACAATTTGCAAGGCAAAGGTAAGGCTCTAAAATAAGATGGCTTCGCTACAAATTTTAGTATTTTTAATGCGATGAATGCATATGCTAACGCCCTATTATATGCGATACCTGCCTTTGTGGTCTTAGTATTAATTGAGATCGCATATGGGCATTTTGTCAAGGAACAGAAGTATCGTTTTTTTGATACACTCAGCAGCCTTAGTAGTGGGGTAACCAACGTGCTTAAAGACAGCCTTGGGCTGGCCTTGGTGCTTATTAGTTATCCTTTTTTAGTCAGCCAGTTGGCGCTAACACAAACTCCATCTGGGTGGCCTACTTGGGTGATTGCTTTTATTGCCATTGATTTTGCTGGTTACTGGAACCACCGCCTCAGCCATCACGTCAACCTTTTTTGGAACTCCCACGTGATTCACCACTCGAGCGAAGAATTCAATTTGGCTTGTGCCTTAAGACAATCTATCTCGAATCTGATAGGCTATACGGCTATCCTTTTACTCCCTGCTGCGCTGTTAGGAGTACCTTATCAAGTGATCGCTGTACTAGCTCCTTTACATTTATTCGGTCAGTTTTGGTATCATACCCAACATATCGGAAAGTTAGGTTGGTTAGAGTATGTTTTGGTCACCCCTTCACAACATCGGGTACACCATGCCATTAATGAGGAGTATATCGATAAAAATCTCGGACAAATCTTTTCGGTTTGGGACCGACTCTTTGGAACCTTTCAAGAAGAATTAGATGAAGTTCCTCCGAGATATGGAGTACTCAAACCCGCGCTTACCTACAACCCACTTTGGATTAACTTTCAGCACCTATACAACCTGGCCTTCGATGCTTGGCATGCAAAATCATGGATAGATAAAATGAGAATTTGGTTCATGCCTACCGGGTGGAGACCTGCTGATGTTGCAGCCCGCTTCGAGCGTTCGATTATTGAAGATGTTTATGACTATCAGAAGTATCATCCAAAAGAAACCAGTAGTAGAAAAATTATTGTCTTTATTCAGTTTTTATTGGCCATAGGATTACTACTTTATTTTTTCTCGCAATTTTCGAAGTTGGGAACAGATATACAGCTGCTCACAGGAGGTCTTATTTTTCTTATGGTGATGGGGTACAGTTCGCTGATGGACGGATCAAAATGGGCCTTGTTTTTTGAAGGAATTAGATTGCTGTATTTAATGGCGTTATACTTTCTAGTTCCGACATTTTATAATGATCTAGCCCTACCTTTTTCTCTCTTAATTGGAGTGAGTTCCTTGTCGGCAATTGCTACTAAAGTTTCTTTATCCAATGAATAAGTGGCTCCAACCTGCAGTAATCGGGAGAGCTCTGGGGCCATTACTCTTCTTTTTGATTCAATTCTTCTGGAGACCTGAGGGACTTTCTGAACAAGGAGTTTCTGCTCTTGCCGTAGCCCTTTGGGTGGGTGCTTGGTGGGTCACCGAAGCCGTTCCGATTGCGGTCTCGGCATTATTGCCTATCATACTCTTTCCCTTATCGGGAGCTTTAGATCTAGCGACTACCACAGTATCATACGGTCACAAATATGTATTTCTATATCTCGGAGGATTTTTTCTAGCCATTGCTATCGAAAAAGTAAACCTTCATCGACGAATCGCTCTTGCCGTTATTTCCCTTATTGGTACTCGGATGCGTATGATTGTTCTAGGCTTTATGGTGGCTACTGCCTTTCTTTCGATGTGGATTTCGAATACGGCGACTTCAGTGATGATGCTCCCCATAGGGCTTGCCATTGTCGCGCAGTTTCGCGATCATCCAGACACTCCTGAGAACGAGCATGAAGAATTCGGAAAGATGTTGATGCTTGCCATCGCCTACAGTGCGTCTTTAGGGGGTATGGCAACGCTTATAGGCACACCACCTAATTTGGTACTAGCAGGTATTGTAAAAGAACTCTTTGAGGTTGAAATTAACTTTTTAGATTGGATGCTTTTTGCTTTTCCGCTCTCTGCACTGCTATTAATTATTTGTTGGGTTTACCTGACCCGATTTGCTGTAAAGCTCAAGGCAGATAATTTTACCGGCGGTGTAGAAGAAATCAAAAGACAGCGAAAATTATTAGGAAAAATTTCCTCGAATGAAAAGCGAGTGCTTGTGGTATTTGTGTTCACTGCTTTTGCGTGGATTACTCGGTCTTTTCTTTTGAGCCCTTTTCTCCCGGCAATTGATGACACTATAATAGCATTAATTGCGGGAATAGCTCTCTTTGTAATCCCTAGAAGCGGAGCTAAAGATGGTGTACTTCAATGGGATGACGCTAAAAAAATTCCTTGGGGGATTTTGCTACTCTTTGGTGGTGGGCTTGCTATAGCTCAAGGTTTTAAAGATACTGGCCTTGCCAAATGGTTAGCGGAGCAACTTACTCAGCTCGAGTTTCTTCCTCTACTTGTGATGACCTTGGTCTTAGTGGCAGTGATTAATTTCTTGACAGAGGTGACTTCGAATTTAGCTACTACGGCAATGATTTTACCCGTTTTGGCTCCTCTGGCGGCAGCCATGGGAGTTCACCCTTATATTTTTATGGTGTCAGCCACACTTGCTGCTTCTTGCGCATTTATGTTACCGGTGGCGACTCCACCCAATGCGGTGGTCTTTGGATCGGGCTATGTCAGTATGTCTTCAATGATAAGAGCTGGATTAGGCCTCAATTTGATCTCTATTCTTTTGGTAACGTTTTGGGTATTCTATTTGTTGCCTTATTTTTGGGCCCTCTAAACAAGCTTTGTAACAAAATAATGTTTTAATCGTTAATAAAGTATAGTTAGCGATTGTAGTAGATACAACCTATCCAGGCCTTTTCATAAGTAGCTATCGTTTAGTTTTGTTTGTTATGATAACTATCGCGAGAGGTCTGGATTTTTAGCTTTTCGACTTTACGGATTGATCAAAAGGAAGTCCCAATTGGGTAAGTAAGTTTTCGTCGTTCTTGTGATCTGCAATGTCCACACCGTAAACCACCTTCTTCACGTCGTCGTAGACAAATGTTCCGAATAGCCTATCCCAAATAGATAACATATTTCCGTAGTTAGAATCGGTCCATGGAAGTTCGTTGTGGTGATGAAACTTATGCATGTTTGGCGTTACGAAAAGATAACTTATGGCGCGATCAATCTTTGTAGGTAGGGCAATGTTTGCATGGGTGAAGTAGGTAAATACGACACTTAAGATTCGGTAAAATAGATAAAAGGCGATCGGCATGCCAGTAATCGCGATTGCTATTAATGCAAAGGTTTCTCGGAGTAGAAAATCTAGGGGATGGTGTCGTGTACCTGTGGTTACATCGACGTGTTTATCGCTATGATGCACTAAATGAAGTCTCCATAAGGCAGGTACTTTATGCAAGAGATAATGAACAAAGTATTGCGCGATTAAATCGAGTACAACTAACGCAATAATGAGTTCAGCCCATATAGGTAATTCGATAAGATTAAGAAGTCCAAAGTTGGTGTCAGAAAGCCACTGATAAAGAAGGGCAGTAAGTGCACCAAAACCGACATTGATGACCATCACCATGGCGAGTAGTGAACCATTAACACGAGCGTGTTTCCATTTCTTGTAATTGAAATTGGTTTGCGCATAATAGCCTTCGGCAATCCAGAAAATACCTAAAACAAAAAAAATCCAAGCCGCCTTCATCCAGACGGGCATCTCTTCAAAGAATAATAGAAATGAGTCCATAATATCTAATTCACAGCCTCCCGAAGATACTAAATATTAGAATTTTAAGTGTCTAATCGTTTCGCCTTTATCTTTCAGCTGTTTCAATGAATCGATTCCGATTTGAACGTGATTCGTATCAAATATTCTCTTGTTTTCTTCATCTTGAGCCATAGATTTCACTCCTTCAGGAACCATGGGCTGATCGGTGACTAGTAGAAGAGCTCCTGTTGGGATTCTGTTGTGAAAACCAACCGTAAAAAGGGTAGCCGTTTCCATATCGATGGCATAGGCTCTCACCTTTTTTAGATGATTTTTGAATTTTTTGTCGTGCTCCCAAACTCTTCGGTTAGTGGTGAATACGGTTCCCGTCCAATAATTTTGAGCTCTATCCTTGATCGTTGAAGAGATCGCTCTTTGAAGGGCGAAAGAAGGTAAAGCCGGTACTTCTTTAGGTAGGTAATCGTCTGAGGTACCATCTCCTCGTATCGCCCCGATGGGCAGTACAAAATCTCCGATTTGATTTCTTTTTTTAAGCCCGCCGCACTTACCTAGAAATAGAACCGCTTCAGGTTCAGCTGCCATTAATAGATCCATGATTAAGGCTGCATTAGGGCTACCAATACCGAAGTTGATGATGCTTATACCGTCGTGAGTAGCAGATGCCATTACTCGATCTTTCCCCTCTACTGTGGTGCCTGTTATCTCTGCAAATTTTGAGACGTATTTGTAAAAATTAGTCAGAAGAATGTACTTGCCAAATTCATGTGAAGGCTTCCCTGTGTAACGGTGCAACCAATCACTGACAATTTCTTGTTTTGTTTCCATAAGCTAAAATTTCTCTAAGTTAGTAAGTATTCTGATAGGTATGTCTAAACAAAAACATCTCGGGGTCTTCATTGCCGCAGCTTTTATTGGCCCTGGCACGGTTACCACCTGTACAATTGCCGGAGTAGACTTTGGGATTGAACTACTTTGGGCGCTTACCATTTCGATTGTAATTACTTATTATTTTCAAGAAATAGCTGCTCGCCTGGGCTGGGTTCTAAATGAAGATCTTGATCAAATTATCATGAGAGGCATCAAGCAACCACTGCTTCGATTTGCGGTTCTGGGTCTTATAGTCTCTTCTATTTTTATCGGAAACGCAGCTTATCAGGGCGGTAACTTGAGTGGTACTTTAATAGGACTACAACTGCTTTCAGACCAATCGATTTCAAAGACCATACTCATGATTCTCATCGGCCTAGGGGTTCTTACCATGTTGTGGAATGGTCGATTTGAACTAATTAAAAGATTGCTCATGCTCTTAGTGGTTTTGATGGGTATAAGCTTTTTATTTACTGCTATTTACCTGGGGCCAGGAATTCTATCCCTTTTAAAGGCTGCTTTCATCCCTACTTTCAAAGGATCAAGCACCCTGATGATTGTTGCATTAGTTGGCACTACCGTTGTGCCTTATAATCTCTTTCTTCATACGGCACTAGTAAAGCAGAGTCGATCAGAAATTTCTAGTCATCGACTTCTAAAAAAGGATGCCTTACTAAGCATACTTATAGGTGGGCTGATCTCTATGGCTATTCTTGTAACTGCCGCTTCTGCAGGTAGCGAGGGAATAAGCTCGGTCATCGATCTCGCCGCTATTCTCAAACCTTCACTCGGGGAATGGAGTAAATACATTGTCGGTTTTGGCTTATTCGCAGCGGGGTTTACCTCTTCAATTACGGCTCCACTAGCTGCAGGCTTAGTAACAGCCTCTGTTTTTAGATCAAAAGAGGGTGCGGTCTCTGAACGGTTTTCGAAGTTCGCCGCTATACTTGTATTTGCCATTGGATGGGTCGTTACGATGGTCGGAAGTGCCCCAATTGAAATCATCAAATTTGCTCAGATTGCGAACGGGATTCTACTACCGATTGTGGCAATCACGCTATTCATTTTATCCCGAAATAAGAGTTTGTTAGGAGAATTAGTAAACACAAAGGGTCAAAACATCCAAGGCATCATTCTAGTGCTCTTTACTTTAATTCTAGGCCTAATGGGGCTTAGTAAAGCGCTTGGTTTATGAGGTTAAAGAAACCACACATCAATATGGATGCAGGTGAAGGGATAACAGGCGAATATGAGCTTTACCCTTTTGTCAATGCCCTCAATGTTGCCTGTGGCGGTCATTATGGAGATAAGCGTACCATTTTTGAAACTTTAAATCATGCGATTCCTTATGAAATTGAACTTGGGGCACACCCCTCGTATCCAGATAAAGAAAACTTTGGTAGAGTCTCGTTAGAACTAAGCTCTGAAGAACTCGCTGCTTCAATCGTTGATCAAATCGATTGTTTTGCAAGGGTGGTTGAGGATTTGGGTACTACTTGGACTCACATTAAACCCCATGGAGCGCTCTATAATGACCTAGCTAAAAACGCATCTCTTGCTGAGGTTTTTTTAAACGCTATAGCGTCTTACAAGGAGAAGACACTTTATTTGCAGGAGTCCTCTATCATTGCTCTTAAAGCTGAAGAACATGGCTTTAAAGTGGCTCATGAATATTTTATTGACCGCAATTACCTTGCAATCGACCGACTAGTTCCTAGAAGCAAAGAGAATGCTTTGATTTCTGATCCGAAACAAGCGTTGGATCATCTGCACTCTATGGCAGATAAAAAATCTCTGAGGCTACTAGATGGCTTTGAAGTTTCTATTGAGCCTCACACTTTTTGTATACACTCAGATCATCAGGCGACCCCTCAAATCGTTGCTGAAATCACAAAGGCTTATGGGGTTTAAGGTTCGGTTTCATAGAATTAGCCCTGAGGTACTTTCCATAGAGTTCGAGGAGACCTCTGCTGCCGAGCTTTCCTATGTTGCGGAGCAGCTTGAATCTCGATTTTCATCAATTCAAGACGTTGTTTTTTTGAACGGAGTGATCACCCTTTTTTCCACTGAATTAAACCAAATTTTGGACGAGTTATCTTCTTTTCTTGATTCGGTGGACGAAACCTACGAGTCGAGTTTCAGAACATGGTACATCCCTACTTGGTACAATGGACTCGACTTGCAATTTATTGCAGAGAAAAAGAGAATGAGTATTGATCAAATAAAGGAGATTCATCAAAAAGGAGAATATACGGTCGAGGGCTATGGATTTCTACCTGGCTTTTTTTACGCCTCAGGGGTGCCTGAGTCTCTTGATTTACCTCGTAGATCTTCTCCTAGGGCTAGGGTTCCAGCTCAAAGTGTCGCTTTTGCGGCAGGACAAATGGCTATTTACCCTTTTGAAACGAGTGGAGGATGGAATATCCTCGGCACCACTCCTTACCAGTTTTTTGATCCTAATAAGAATCCTCCTGTGATCGTTAAAGCCGGAGATCGCCTACGTTTTTATGAAATAGACGAGTCTCATTTTGAAGCGCTACAGCTTATTTGGGAGACTAGCTCTGACCATGAAAAAATATTGAGTCATGTTTGTTAAGAGGGCGGGCCTTTCAGATACGATTCAAGATTCAGGTCGTATGGGATTTTTAAAATATGCAGTTCCGAGGTCGGGTTTTATGGATGCCCAGTCGGCAAAAAAAGCAAATAGTATTTTGGGAAATGACCCAAATGATGCGGTTTTAGAAATGAGTATTCAAGGTGGGATCTATCGGTTTGATTCTCCTACCTCTATTTGTGTCTCGGGTGCTAAAATGAATTTCACTTTAAATGGTAAACATCAAGAATCCAATAGCTTGATTCCTGTTCAACCCGATGATGAAATTGAGTTTAGCCAGGTATCTGAAGGGGTATATAGCTATCTCGCGGTGAAGGGCGGTTTTAAATCTTCGATTCGAATGGGGAGCCGCTCTATGCATCCAAGCTTGTTTGGTGTGTCCCGTCTAAAAGAAGGAGATGTGATTGAATATACACCAACAGATACTACCCCCGATAAGATCGTTGGCTATACTAGCGATGTCAGTCTCAGTTCGAAGATTGTTGTTTACCCCGGACCAGAATTCACTTGTCTAAAAACCCCTGAACAACTGAGCGATTTGCCGCTAAAAGTAGCTGGCCATAATCGAATGGGGATTCGAGTACTCCCTTCGATTTATCTTCACAGAAGGCATTCTACGATCAAGTCTTCGGTAGTTTTTCCCGGTATTGTGCAATTGACTCCCTCAGGAGAATTGATTGTTCTTCATCGCGATTGTCAAGTTACGGGCGGGTATCCCAGGGTTTTACTCACAGACGAAAAAGGTTTAAATCAAATCGCTCAAATACGTCAGGGGTCAACCTTCCAATTTGAGCTTGCCGATTTGTCCAATTATTTGGGAGAATAACGTCGCACCGCATCTTTGATAACGCTAGGCTTATCGAAATGCATGGGTTTTGTTTGAAAATTCTGATAGAGTTTCATCTGATCGTCATAATGAAGAGATTCTGGGCGTTCGCTATTACCGTAAGACATCACAGAACGATAAATCGTTTCTTCAGGAGTGAATTGAATCAGGCCGATATAAGATTCTCCATTGGTAATTCGATAGCGACCGTTTTTATGCTGAACCCCTCGCATTGCAGTGACCACATCAGGCATACCCCAGATCGGAATCGCCTTCTCGCCTCTAACCAACTGTTGAAACTCACCCAATGTAACTGACTGTGTTTTGAAATGTTTTTTTAAATAGCGCGAAGTTTTTTTCAATGCCTTGTAAATCACTTCTTCGCTGAAACTATTGTCTGAGTTGCGCTCCCCGTAAAGTTTTTGAAGTTGGTAGTAAAGAATCGCAAAAACACCTGCTCCTTCAGAGTTCATGTCTGCCACTCGGTTCCAACTTTGGATTTTTCTTAAAAGTGCTCCCGCTCCCGGATAATCAGATGGATTCATCTCAAACACCACATTAAAATCAACATAGTTGTAATTGAGCGGAGTAGGTAGTGTATGGTCGTACTTTATGGTCTTGAACTCTTCAAAGGTGATCTGGTCATCTCCACTGAGTAGTTCATAAAGTCGGGTACTTCTGTTATTGTCATAAAGTTCATAACCCATAGCACTGGCAAATTTTTTAGGATTGGGGTTGTCTTTGATACCCGAAGACTTGAATGGACTGTGATTAGCATTGTAGACAAATCCAGAAGCTGGACTAATCACTTGAGGAAGCTCTTCTGTTTTGTAGTAGGTGTCCCAAAGTGTTTCACTAGAATTTCCAGGCACTGTTTTGGTCCAATCATAGGCCGGATTTCGCTTGGGCATTTTACCATTAGAGATATAGAATATGGTATCAAACTTGTCAGCATATCCAATGTTATAACCTGGCAGAGCATTCATTTTAAGCGCTGAGTAGAATTCATTGAAGCTGTTGGCTTTATTCATTCTCCACCACTGCTCAAGTGCTTTGATAGTAGTGGTACTAGGTGTTCTGACTGAATAAAATCCGCTTCTGTTTTTTAGAGTAGGCCCGTAAATACTTGTGTAATATTTTTTGTTAATCCCAATTTTAAATCCGAGAAGTTTGAGATAAACCTTAGCTCGTTTCTCTTCGAGCATTAAAATCTCGTCGTCGAACTGGTAGGTGAGCTGTTTCGGATCGACCATTTCGAGTTGGAACACATCTGCTTTGTCTTGAAAATTTACGGTATGTGTCCATCCTAGGTTTTCGTTAGCACCGGTTAAAATACAAGGGGCTCCGGGAAACAACGTTCCGATAATATTCGTTCCCTCTTCACTTACCAGATGAGCCTCGTACCACGAGGTTGGTCCTTCTAAAGGTTGGTGTGTGTTGATCGTTAAAAAACTTGCTTCTTGCCCTGTTTTTATGCTCGATAATGCGATGAGGTTTGAACCATTAGAGTCGTCTTTAGGTGTCGCGATTTCTGGAGTTTTATTGGATACAATTTGCTTCACTAGCTGATCTGCCGCGTTAGACACGAAGAGTTGTAATTGGGAGTATGCCACCATTTTTATAGGGGTAACAGGGAATAGACTCTTCTCTAAGACTTCTTCGGGATGTTTTTCGGCATAAGCATTCAAGCCAGCCGCATACCCTTCAATCACAGCTACAAATTCATCACTCAGAGTATTAAATTGCGCGGCTGCTGTACGTTCTGCTTCAATAAGTTGAGCGAGGAAATCAGCGCCTGCTCCCTTTAAACCCATATATCTAGAAAGCTTTGCGTCGCCGGCGAGGTAACCTAATTGAATAGTTTCAAAGTCATCTTCAGCATGTGCCCAGGCAAGACCATAAGCTACCTCGGCGTCAGTAGAGGCATAAATATGTGGTACGCCGTAGGAATCTCTAATGATTTCGATATTTGTTGGGTCGATTTGTGCGATCCCTGAATAAAACAGGACCATTGCCGCTAGACTGAAGAGTCTTCTTTTCATTCGATTGATTTTAGTACCTTGAAGTTATGAAAAGATTGACGGTTAGCGAGGCACAAACGCAACATAAAAGTTTGGAAAGCCATTGGGGGCTGCGATCTGATCGAATTGTCGCCCGATTTGAATTCGAAAATTTTGAAAGAGCCATTGATTTTATCCATGAAGCGGTCCCTTTTATTGAACGACTTAATCATCATCCCGACTGGTGTAACCGATACAATGAAATCACAATAACCCTTTGGACTCATGATGCAGGAGGCCTTACCGAATTAGATTTTGTCTTGGCTAAAGAACTATCCGCTCTTTATAAAACATTCAAATAAGCTATGAAAGAAAGAAAAATTGCACTGATAACAGGTGCGAGTAGTGGTATAGGCTGGGCTACGGCCTTAGTCCTTGCAGAAAAGGGTTATGATCTAATCCTTTGCGGACGAAGAAGTGAGCGCCTCCAGCAGCTCTCAGATGCCCTTAAGGTTGAGACTCATCGACTTGTTTTTGATGTTCGTGATAAACAAGCAGTATTTGAAGCCATTGATGGTCTTCCAGGGCAATGGAAGTCCATAAATGTCTTGATTAATAATGCGGGAAATGCTCACGGATTAGATACGGTTCAAGATGCCAGCCTCGATGACTGGGATGCCATGATCGACGGAAACGTCAAGGGACTCATGTACGTTACCAAGGCTGTTCTTCCATTGCTTCGCGATAGTAACTGGGGCCATATCGTAAATGTCGGCTCCATAGCAGGAAAAGAGGCTTACCCTAAAGGTAGCGTGTATTGTGCTTCTAAGGCAGCTGTGCAGTATTTCACCGATGGGTTACGTCTTGATCTCAACCCTGAATTAATAAGAGTTAGTGCGATACACCCAGGTCTAGTTGAAACAGAGTTTTCTATGGTTCGTTTTAAGGGAGACGCTAATCGTTCAAAAACGGTTTATCAAGGAGCAGATGCACTTCGGGCTGAAGATGTTGCTGACGCGATCGTTTACATGGTTGAAGCTCCTAAATCGGTGACTATTGCTGATCTTGTGATTCTTCCGACCCGTCAGGCAAGTGCGTATGTAATCAACAGAGAATCTTAGCGCACTTTTTGCTTAAGGAAGTGCTGAAGGTCTTTATTTGAACCGTAAAGTACTAGAATATCCCCCTGTTCGAGCACGTGTTCTGCAGAGGCAACCCCTTGTACTTGGTTTTCGGTCTTAGGACTACCGAGTAGCGGGTTAACCGTAACTTGCTTAATGATAGTCAGTACAAGTAGGTTGTATTTCGATCTGAATCCAACCTCTTTCAGCGTTTTACCTACGTATTCATTAGGTACGGTGGCCTCTATAATACTGAAGTCGTCGCTTAGCTCAAAAGAGTCTACTACGTTTACTAGGCATAGTTTTTTGGCCCATCTTTCTGCAGTTTCCTCTTCAGGGTGAACGATCTCGTCTACCCCGATAGCTTGCAATACTTTTTCATGGAGCGGATTAATCGCACGGCTCACCAATCGTTTCACCTGCATATTCTTGAATAGCGCAGTCGCCATCACATTGGCTCCCTGATCTTCTCCAATAGCGATGATTACAATATCTGTTTCTTTGAGTGGAAGCCCTGCAACTGCGAGCTCATCGGTAGCGTCAAGTTGAACGGTATAGGTGATCTTTTCTTTAAAGGCATCAACCTTTGTTTTACTTGTGTCTACAGCGAAGACTTCATTCCCCTGAGCGGTTAGTTTCTCAGCGAGTGAAGCTCCAAAATTTCCAAGTCCGATGATGATGTATTTCATAACTAGTGGATTGTAATTTCTTCTTTCGGATAGCGATAGTTCTTGTTAATCACATTGCGGAAAATCGCAATGAGTACCGTCAATGCACTAACGCGACCAACGAACATTAATATAATGATAATGAATTTACTTATAGGACTAAGGCTTGAGGTGATTCCCATACTAAGCCCTGTAGTACTGTATGCCGAAACGCTTTCAAAGGCGATTTCAATCATTGTAAGGTCAGGCTCAAAGGCGGATATGCCTAATACCCCGATGGCAATAACGATAATAGATAGGGAGATCATTGCAAATGCTCTTTTTACCGTTACTTCAACGATTTCTCGGCGATATAATTCTATTCTTTCACGACCCCTTGCTAAGCTAAGGATGTTTAAGATGGCAATAGCTAGTGTGCTGGTTTTAATACCTCCTCCTGTTGACTTTGGCGAGGCTCCTATCCACATTAAAAACATGGTGAGTAGTAAGGTCGGAAATCTGAAATGGCTGGCATCTACCGTATTGAAGCCTGCTGTACGCGGTGTGGTGGCACCAAATAGTGCGGTAACGAGCTTACCAAAACCTGAGTGTGAAGAGAGCACACCGTCTTTTTCAAGTCCGAAAAAAACCAGCGTTCCTCCGATGGTTAAGACAATAGTGGTAATGAGTGCAATTCGACTGTTTAGTGTTAAAACCCACGGACGATAAGTCGGCTTATCAAAAAACGAAAACACTCCTTTAGTCTTATAACTTAAGTAAGAGACGATATTGGATACGATTGGAAAACCAAGTCCCCCAAGAATAAAGGTCAAAATAATGGCAAGTTGTAGCCCGTAATTAAACTGAAAACCACCTTGCATCAGTGAGTCGCTAAGAGTAGAGAATCCTGCATTACAGAAGGCAGAGACTGCGTGAAAAACAGAGAAAAATACGCGTTCAGAAATACTGGCAAATGCGGTAGGGTCAGTGTTGTAAAAGATAAGTAATGCTGAAAAGGCTTCAATACTTAGCGTGATGATTAAGATGCTCTTTAATAGACCTAATTCTTTGCCAATCGCTCCCGAACTATTAATTTGATTGATGGCTATTTGTTTCTCGTAGCTTATCTCACCTTTAAAGAAATAACTGAAGTAGCTAACAAAAGTTAATATTCCTAGACCCCCAATTTGAATCAAGAAAAGAAGGATTGATTGCCCAAAAAGAGTAAAGTGGGTGGCTGTATCCACCACTATTAGACCCGTAACACAAACCGCACTAGTTGCCGTGAAAAGTGCATCAAGTAGACCAATACCCTCATGAGTAGCCCCGGGTAATGATAACAATAATGTACCACCCAGAATGATTACGACAAAACTAATCAGGAATAGCTGAGCCGGATTCAATGTAGTTCTTTTATAGCTCACTCTTAAGTCTAGAAATCCCTTGAAAAAAAGTAGGCCAGCAGCGATTTTTTCTAGGCTGAATTGCTCAGAGACCTGTCTGAATTCGTAATTCTCTGGAGTAAAAAAATGAAGTGCTAAAAGGACTCCTGAGAAGGTCCCAGAAATACCATCGAGAATTGCAATTCGCTGATAGATTCTTTTACGATCATTGATGTAGGTGAGTACCGAACTTACCAGTCCTACTAATAATGCGTAGTAATAGAAAAGGTCTAGATCGAAACTTTCTGTTATCGACGAGTGAAATCCGAAATCGTAAATCAGAAGAAGAAAACAGAACAAACTCGTCCAAAACGAAAGTCTGTAAAAGTATTTAGGGTTAAATAGCATGCTATTTTCTTGAGTAAAGTCTCAAGATTCAATCATTTAATTGACACCAAAGGTATTATAATTGCCGAACCTGTGGTTATTCTACGCTCAGCATTTTGTATTTGTAGCTCGCTTGAAGCCGAATTAGTTCAAAATTTGAATTACTTAAAAAGCTCCTGCGTCGGCTATGAACGAATAGATTTTTATGCCATTGTAGCGAGTCGTTTAGAATGAGACTTATTTTTCCGTTGTGATCTACTGCATTGGCCAGTACATATTTTGTTTCCTGGTCAAAAAAGAAGTACCAAATATCATTTGAATTAGGGTAGGTCACTCTTATTTGCTCTAAGGGCTTTTTTGAGAAGCCTGAACTTCTCAATCCCAAGTATTCAATTTGAGCTCCCTTATCCTTTAATTTAAATGGTTGAAAAAAGACAAAATTCGCTCCCTCGATAATGCTTTTGTAGTTCTGTTGGTTACTATCTAATTGCTTTGAGGTCTGAATGTTTTCCTTTTCGAGTGTTATTCGAAGTGAATCCTCTGTGATTAAAATAGTTTTGCCAAATCTGGGTATCTCAAATTGCTGAACGAGCGTATCATTGATTATTTCTTGAGCGTCTAGGGTATAACTCGTTTTTTCATATCTGAAATCTCGGAGATTAGTATAGTTATTCAATCCTCCATGGGCAAGAATAGATTCCTGGACTAAGGATTCCCCTTGAGATTTTTGGGTCGAACATCCACCAAGACTAGCTAACAAGACGATGAGTAAGAATCGATAAATCACGCGTTATCTAAGGCTTGTTTTAAATCTTCAATGAGGTCATCGGCGTGCTCGATTCCTACACTAATTCTAACTAAAGAAAGTTCGATACCCATTTGGGCTTTTTCTTCATCAGGTACGTCTGAGTGAGTCATTGAATGTGGGTGTTGGGCGAGACTTTCATTGCTACCCAAGCTCACTGCAAGTTTGATTAATTTAAGCGTATTTAGAAAGCGAAAAGCTTCGGCCTCACCACCATGCAGTACAATACTGATCATCGCACCGGGCGATTTACATTGCTTGTGATAAATTTCTCTCTGACTAGAAGACATGCTTTCTAAGCCGGGGAATAAAACTTTCTTCACCTTAGGGTGATTTTCTAAAAACTGAGCAAGTTTCTGTGCGTTCTCAGTTTGGTAGTTCATTCTCACATGAAGGGTTTCTAGACTTCTGGTTAATAACCAGGCTGTATAAGGAGCAATCATCCCCCCTAGAAAGGTTCTTAGCCCTTTAACCGGCCCAATAGCTTCTTTACTTCCCATAACTGCTCCTGCAATCACATCACTGTGCCCGTTCAAGAACTTGGTGGCAGAGTAACAGACTAGGTCGGCTCCGAACTCCAAAGGTTTTTGCCATATAGGCCCGAGATAAGTATTGTCCACAGCCATGATGACCGTTTTCTCTAGTCGTGATTCGAGCTGTTTCTTAAGTCGAACAACGGCTTCTAAATCAACCAGAGTGTTGGTGGGGTTGGCAGGTGTTTCGCAATAAATCATGGCAACCTTTTCAATGAGTCCTTTAGACTCAAGCGTTTGTTCGATTTGTTTGGTGTCGCTCCAATCTAGAATAGAGAGAACGTTTACTCCTATAGATTTGAGATAATGGTGAACGAAGTGGTGCGTTCCTCCATAGACTTCATTGCTGAAAATGAGGGTGTCCCCTGGCTTAAGATACGCAAGCATAACTGTAGAGATTGCACTCATTCCACTTACAAATGCTGCTGCTTCTTCACTTTGCTCAAGGACAGCAAGGCGCTCCTCGAGAATCTGCATGTTTGGGTTATTCAGTCGAGAATAGATAAGCCCCATTTGCTCTCCTGGCTCTAGAGATGACTTGCCGTAGGCTATTTCGAAAAATCGTTTACCCTCTTCGGCAGTATTAAATCCGAAGGTTGAGGTTTGAAATATTGGGGGTTTAACTGAGCCTTCGCTCCATTCAGGAACATAGCCCAGAGACATCATTAACGACTCAGGTTTTTTCATAACTAAATGTGATTTTAGCTATGAAAAGATAATGAAATTGTTAAGATTTTTGTGGTGTTTAAACATCAGTTTATTGACGTTTTTTAGAGAGTTTGTTTGACCCTACGTTTGGAGGGGTCGTAATTTCTGCCTCTTCGCCTGTTCTTGAGGTATTCATTGCTTTACATGAAAGTAGTAAGCTGCCCATAAATAGACTGACAAATAAAACAGTGATAAATCTTCGCATTTTTTCTTTTTCTATAAATTTAAGCACCAACAATTAATTTTTCAAATAGATGGCTCGATTTCACGATAGCGCTTTAGCCCTTTTACGTATTGTATTTTCTTTACTTATGATAACTCACGGGTGGTCAAAGTTCGAACGTATTCTTGAAGGGAATTTGAGTTTTGGGGATCCTTTAGGGCTAGGAAGTACACTATCTCTTTACCTGGTAACTTTTGCAGAACTAGCAGCTCCGATCTTTATTATTGTTGGTTTTAAAACCCGAATCATGGCGCTGATCACCTCTTTTGCTATGGCCGTTGCTGCATTTATTGCGCATGGTGCCGATCCACTAGCAAAGAAGGAAATGGCACTACTTTATTTAGTCGGATTTCTATGTGTTGCCTTAATGGGAGCAGGGAGATATTCTTTAGACCAGCGCACCAGATAAACCTAGTCTTGAACAATCAGATCCTTTTCGTCACTGCGATTATATTCGGGTTGAATGGTAACATGGTTGATCTTGAACTGTTGCCAAAGGAGTTGTTCGATCTGTAATTGTAGTTCTTGAAATTCTAGTAGACTTAAATTTTCGTTGAGGTCAAGATGTGCCTCAAGGTGAATTTCGGTATCATTTAGCTTCCAGATATGTATATGATGCAGACGTGTATTGGGGTGTAATTTCTCGACAGTTGAAACAACCTCATCAAGACTAATTTCAACAGGAGTGTACAGCATTAAAATTTGGATCGATTCTTTCAATAAATCATATCCGATATAAATCAGATAGATAGAAATTAAAATCCCTAGTAAAGGATCAACCCAGTACACATCAAAATAATAAATAGCAATACCACCAACTAAAACAATCACACTTGCCATTAGATCAGACAATAGATGAATATATGCGGATTTCAGATTAATGTTGTTTTCAGTTTGCCTGTGTAATAAAAAGACGCTCAAACCATTTCCTGCTATCGCAATTAGAGATAGTAGAATAACGGTTTTTTCTTCAACGGGTTGAGGGTCTAATAATCGCTGAATCGATTCGATAATGAGCCAGAGTGAGAGCAGTACTAAAGAAATTGAATTGATGAATGCTGCGATAATTTCAGCTCTCTTGTAGCCAAATGTTTTATCAGAAGTTGCGCGTTTTTTCGCTAGTCGGTTTGCAGTATAGCTCACCACCAATGAAATTACGTCACTGAAATTATGTGCGGCATCGGTAAGTAACGCGATACTTCCAGACAGAATACCACCGATGACCTGAGATGCGGTAATACCTAGGTTTAATAAAATGGTTAATCCTAGTTTATTTGACGAAGTGTGATGACTGTGGTCGTGGCTCATTTCTGAATGAAATTAAGAAATCTTAGTCTTCGCTTGAGGCTCTGTTGATTTTATCGTTTAAGGTTCTACCCAATCCGATATTTTCGAAACGCTCAATGATCAAATAGTCTAGGTTCTGTTTATCTAATTGATGAAATGCGGAATAGAGCTTCTCGGCTATTTCATTCAGGTCTCCTCCTCTTGAAAGCGTTATGGTCTGCGCGGCAAGTTGATGTGGTTTCGTATGAACCGGATAGATGACACCAATTTTATTCTCACTCCCGAATTCTTCTAAATGATTCTCAATAGAGTCAACAATTTTCAATGGGGTATTCGGCGCATAATGCCTTTTGATCATTCCCGGAGCGACAATGGTTTTTTCACTATCTGATTCTTGGTTTAAGAGGTAAGTTTCGGGTAAAACTTCTTGTAAAGACTCTAGTGAAATGGTTCCCTGTCTATAGACTACAGGGGTGTTATGAGTATCGAATCCAACAATGGTAGACTCTAACCCTAATTTACATTCACCACCATCTATAATGGGTACACCAGCGCCTAAACTGTCAAAAACATGAGAAGGCTTGGTAGGACTGATGTGCTTGAACCGATTCGCACTTGGCGCGACCAAAGGAAAGTCTAGTTTCTTCAATAAATTTTGAGTAATCGGATGACTAGGCATTCGAATCGCCACAGTCGATTTGCCCGCCGTGATTCGATCTGAAACACGATTGCTTTTCGGTAATAATAGGGTCAGTGGACCAGGCCAAAATTTATCGGCCAATACTTTTGCGTTTTCTGGAAAAGTCGAAACCAGATCTGCTAATCTATCATGGTCGGCGATATGCACAATTAAAGGATTATAGCTCGGTCTGCTTTTAGTCTCAAAAACACGTAAAACTGCTGTTTCAGAAAAAGCGTTAGCGGCTAAACCGTAAACCGTTTCTGTAGGTATAGCAACTACTTTATCTTGATTTAGAAAATCTACTGCTTCTTCTATTGAAACTAATTTCATGTGCGCAAAGATAGGTGCTATAGCGCTTCGATAAGTATAGCCGAAGCACCCCCGCCTCCGTTACAAATCGCCGCGATACCGTATCGCTGCTTGCGGGCTCTCAAAGCATGAATAAGAGTTACTACGATACGCGTACCTGAACAGCCTATTGGATGACCCAAGGATACAGCACCACCATTGACATTAATCTTATCTAATCCTACGTTTAATACTTCAGCGAATGCGAGAGGAACCATAGCGAAGGCCTCGTTGACCTCAAAAAGATCAACTTCTTCTATTGCAATCCCTGTAGAATTTAATAAATCTATTGTAGCCTCAATAGGTGCAAGAGTAAACTGGTCAGGAGTAAGGGCTGTTTCGCTGTACCCGATAATCTTTGCAATAGGCCTAGAAGAAATGGCATCAAGCCCTTTGCTATTTGCTAGTAGAACTGCCGCTGCACCGTCATTAATCGTTGAAGCATTCGCTGGGGTAATCGTTCCGTCAGGGTCAAAAGCCGGTTTTAGCTGTGATACTTTATCAAAATTTACTCTAAAGCACTCCTCGTCTTTATCGATAAGAACCACTCCTTTTTTGCCATGAATCTCTACTGAACAAACCTCATCCCTGAACGAATTCTCTTCCCAGGCCTTTTGCGCACGCTTGTACGAGGCTATACTGTACTGATCTTGAGCTTCTCTAGTTATTCCTTTTTCTCTGCAGACCTTTTCGGCTAAAACTCCCATCGCAACCCCTTCGGTAGCATCGGTAAGCCCATCATAAGCAAGGCCATCAATAAGTTTTTGATCTCCAAATTTAACTCCCCAACGAGCTGCCCGATCGTAATAGGGAATGTTTGACATGCTCTCAGCTCCACCAGCTACCACTAATTTTCTTTGGTTCAATTGTAGTGTTTGAGTTGCAAGTATGATTGATTTTAAACCAGAAGCACAAACCTTATTAATAGTGGTGGCAGGTGATTTTTTAGAAATGCCAGCTTTTAGAGCTGCTTGCCGGGCAGGGGCTTGACCAACCCCTGCAGCACAAACATTTCCCAAGAAAGTTTCCTCTACTTCTTGTCCTGAAACACCAGCTGATTGAAGAGTTGCTTTGATGGCTTCTGAGGCCAGATCCGTTGCTGTAAGTGAAGCTAGTTCAGACCCAAAGCTCCCAATAGGAGTTCGCTTTGCAGCTAATAAATAAATATCATTGTTTACTTTCATAGAGATTATTTTTTAGGTCAATAAAAAATTGAATTGCAGCAGGGTTTCGAAGAGCGTCTAGCGAAACGACTTCTGTAAGTGATTGGCCTTCGAGAATCTTACGAACGGGAATTTCTAGCTTCTTACCGCTCAGAGTATAAGGTAGCTCATCGACTTGCCAAATTCGATCGGCCTGATGTCTTGGCGATAAATTGGTCTTGAGATGCTTATTAATTTCCTGAGTAGATAAGTTCTTACCCGTCTTAACGAAAAGCAATAGTTCATCTTGGCCTATGTGATTTAAGTGAATGACTAAGCTGTCCTCTACACCTTCTAATTGCTTTAAACTTTGATCAATTTCTGCAGTTCCGATACGAACTCCGTGCCTGTTCAGTGTAGCATCTGATCGGCCATAAATGATGAAACTACCTCGGGTGGTCTCTTCTGCCCAGTCCCCATGTCGCCAAATATTTTTGTAGACGTTGTAATAGCTACTGAGATATTTAGAGTTCTTAGGGTCATTCCAAAAATAAATGGGCATAGAAATTAGTGGAGCGGTTAACACAAGTTCACCCGGAGTGTTGATAATTTTCTCACCTTTATCGTCAAAGATTTCGACGGGGGCTCCTAGGAGCTTGCATTGTAATTCTCCCGGCTTTGATTCTGATCCGGGTAGGCCTCCGAGAAAAGCAGAACAGACATCTGTTCCTCCACTAAGCGAGATGATATGGGTATTTGGGAATCGTTGTTTTAAAGCGGCGGCCACTTCTTTGTGTAAAACAGACCCTGTAGCACCGATACTCTTTAGCTGAGGCTGATGCGCTGCATTACTGAGTTTTGAGATTTTTGATAATAAGTGGCTGTAATACACAGATCCATGACCAAAATGATTGACCTCAAATTCACGAGCAAATTCCCATAATCGATCGGGATTGGGGTAGAATGAATCTCCGTGATATAGACATAAGGTTGCCCCTAGAAGTAGTGAGCTTAGACTGTAATTGTACATCATCCATCCGGTTGTGCTATACCAGAAATAACGGTCGCCTCTATGGACATCTTGATGCAGACCTAGCGCTTTGCAATGCTCAAGAATCATTCCGCCGGTGCGATGAGTTATCGCTTTAGGTTTGCCTGTGGTACCTGAAGAAAATAAGATCCAGATCGGATGGTCAAAACCTACTTTTTCAAATGCTAGTTGATCTAGTTCATGAGACTCCTCTGTAAAATCGAGATCGAGTAGAATCGAATGTTCAATACTGGGAATCTCATTTTCTAACTTTTGAAGAACCTCTGAACGATTAAAATACTTGCCTCTGTAAGTATAGCCAGTATGTGCAACCAATAGTTTTGGTTCAATTAGTTCGAATCGATCTTGAACCGCCTTGTCTCCAAATTCTGGTGGACAGCTTGCCCAAATCGCTCCTAAAGCATTGGTTGCTAAAAAGGCGGCAACGGTATCGGGCCGATTAAGGACATAACCAGCCACTCGATCTCCTTTCTTAAGACCATAATGCTCAAAAATATTTTTGTAACGGAGAACCTTTGCAAGGAGTGAAGGCCAACTCACCGAAAGGTCGTTTCCTTCTTCATCAGAATAATGAATCGCAATCCCATCTGATTTAAAGTATTTAAAGACCTCGTAAGTATAACTTAAAGTTGCTCCATTGAACCATCGGGTATCGATGAGGTGATCTCCTGTTTCTAGGGTTATCTGAGGTTGGTCAAAAAATTTTATTTCAAAAAATTCAGCAAGAAATTGCCAGAATTCTGACAGATTATTCACGCTGTATTGATGCAATTCTGAATAGGATTTAAAATCTCTCTGGAGTTGCTGCTCTAGTTTAGCTTGAAACGATTTTAAGCGTGTTTTCATAGCTCGTTTTCTATCACTTAAGGTACCCAAAATTTATTGAGTTACCTAGGTTGCAAATCATCTGTGATGATTTAAATACTATTGTGTACTTTTCTTGTAACAACCTTTATTGAAAACCGAATGAATATCAACCAACCTGATTTTAAAGAAGTTCTAGGGCAAATTTCTCGGTTAATTGCGGTCACAACCACTGTATTGTTGCTCATGGTTGCCGTGATTTTTATCGGGGTTTTAGCCTCTGGTCCTAAAGAAGAATGGCAAGAGCTTTTTATGAAATCTTCTGAAATTGCTTTGAGTCAAAAGATGAACTTAGAAAATGCCATTGAGTATCAATCTCGGGATATACAGTACGGGTATGAATTAATCACCAACACCGATCAGCTTATTGGAATGGCCGTCGAGGATGAATCAATGAGATATACGGGGAATGTTTTGAGATGTTCGAGTTGTCATCTTCAAGGCGGCACTCAATCTTATGGAATCGCTCTAGTAGGTGTCACCGATCGATTTCCTCAATTTAGAGGCCGGGAGAATAAAGAAGGTACCTTGCCTGAACGTATTAACGGGTGTATGACCCGAAGCATGAATGGTATACCACTACCTGAAGACGGAAAAGAAATGAAAGCTATGCTCTCGTACATTTCTTGGTTAGATGATTATTTCGGAGAAGAAGCTTCATCGATTCCTCCAGGGTTAAAGCCTATTCAATTGCCTAATAGAGCCGTCGATTTAGCTAAGGGTGAGGCTATTTTTAATCAGCAATGTACGGTTTGTCATCAATCGAATGGCCAAGGTCTTACTAGTTCAGATACCTCTGGGGCTTCGTATACGTATCCTCCACTTTGGGGTGATTCCTCTTACAATAATGGTGCTGGAATGCATCGAGTGATTACTGCCGCGCAATTTATTAAGTATAACATGCCTTTTGGTATTACACATGAATCTGCGGTACTTAGTGATGAAGATGCCTATGATGTTGCCGGATATATGAATAGTCATAGCCGTCCTTTACGAGCAAATCTAGATCTCGATTTTCCTGATCGTAAAAGAAAGCCGATGTCTACCCCCTATGGGCCTTATGCAGATGAGTTTTCTTTAGACCAGCACAAGTATGGGCCTTACCCGCCGATTGCTGAATTTTATAAAGAGACCTATCAAATGACCAAGAAAAAATAGACACAAAAAAACCCGCCATCGGCGGGTTTTAAGTTCTTATACTGATTTGATTATCTGATTACGATACCAAATGCATGTTGAAAGTGAGAAACTCCGTAAGAAGTAGGAGTGTGCTTGAAAGTACTGTCATAAGTAAGACCTAAGCGATCAGTAATCCAAACATTTAAACCAGCTCCAAGGTTAACTGTACCTGAAGAGAAATCTCCCATCCAGTATCTACCAGCACCCGCTAGTACGTAAGGATCAAACTTAGTGTTGCTTAAGAAGTTATAACGAACTGATGCGTCAGCTCCAATGTAGCTTTCTTTTACAGCTTGTGATCCCAACTTCGAAATTGAACTAGCACTTCCTCTTAGCGCAACAGAGAATCCATTTTCTAAGTAGTAAGTTCCCTGAATGTAGGTTACAGAAGGAGCAACGTTCCAGTTATCTGCAGCCTTAAAGAAGTCTTGAAATAAGGCTCCTGCATAGTCATTCGTTGCATTTGTTGGGAACGCATCAACTCCAGTAAAACCAGTACTAAAAGTAAAGCGGTTGTCAGCATCTTGAGCTTGTGCACCAAATGATAGTGCAAAAATCGCTACAAGAGTCATTAATGATTTGATTGTTTTCATGTGATTTGAGTATAGTTATGACTTAAAATTAAGTCAAATAATTGAAATGTGTCAATATAAACGAGTTAGCCTCCCTTGCAAATGGTTGAAATCTCTTTGCTGTCGCATAAAATGTGACCGTTTTCAATGAGGTATTTTAGAGCGTTCATGGGAATTTCGACTTCACCCTTGTCAATTATTTTGGTAGCAGACAAGTGAATTTCTTCGAATCCTGCAGTTTTAAATGCCTTGTAGTTGGATGAATTTATTCCTCCCCCTGGTAAAATGGTGGTGTTGTAGTTTCTATTCCAGGTGGTTAAAGTCTCTAGGGCATCGATAGCCTTTGTACATCCACCTGATGTGAGAATTCTTTGTGCTCCGAGATCAACTAGCTGGCCAAGAGCCTCCTCTTTATTTGGGATCCAATCGAAAGCTCTGTGGAAGGTAAAGGGCAAATCCTCGCAGGCCTTAATCAATCTGGTAGTATTTTCGATATCTAGGGTGTGATTTTCATGCAGTACCCCTGATACGATCCCTTGAACTCCCAAAGTTTTGGCCATTTCAATATCCGCGACCATCAGATCGATTTCACTTTTAGAATAAGTAAAATCTCCTCCTCTCGGACGTATCAAGACATGAATGCCAATGGACAGTTTTTGGACTGCCTTTTCGATTAATCCCCACGAAGGAGTAATACCTCCGAGAGCTAAAGCCGAGCAAAGTTCAATGCGATGGGCTCCCGATTTTTCTGCGATAAGGGCAGAATCGATAGAATCGACACAGATTTCAACGATCATTTGATAGCTATTATTAGCTTCAATGTAGTAACTTTTAGATCTAAATCAATAGATATGAAACGCAGAACCTTCTTTTCTCTATCTGCTATGGGCTCGGCAAGTCTTTTGTTTGCTAAATCAAAACTAAATACTGTAAGACATTACCAAGGCAGTGGTATCAAGGTGATTGCTACATGGAATGTACCTAATGCAGTAGACGCGGCACTTGAACAGTTAAATCAATCGGCTAGCGCCTTAGACGCTATTGAGGCGGGATGTCGAGTTGAAGAATCAGATGTTTCAAACAGTTCTGTCGGTAAAGGAGGGCTCCCTGACCGAGAAGGAATAGTTACTCTTGATGCTTGTGTTATGGATGCTCAAGGTAATGCAGGTTCTGTGGTGTTTCTAGAGGAGATTGAGCATCCAATATCGGTTGCTCGAAAGGTAATGGAGAACTCACCTCATGTCATTCTCGCCGGTGAAGGTGCGCAACAATTCGCCCTTGAGCAGGGTTTTAAAAAAACCAATTTGCTTACAGAATCTTCAAAAGCTGCCTGGGAAAAGTGGTTAGAAACTGCCCAGTATAAGCCGATTATTAATATTGAAAATCACGACACCATTGGCATGTTGGCTATTGATAATGAAGGTAATATTTCAGGCGGATGTACCACTAGCGGTCTAGCTTACAAGATGCGCGGACGTGTCGGTGATTCACCAATTATTGGTTCGGGGTTATTTATTGATAATGAAGTAGGTGGAGCTACAGCTACGGGAATGGGAGAGGAGATATTGAAAAGTGTCGGTAGCTTCTTAATCGTCGAACTCATGCGACAGGGTATGCATCCGCAACAGGCTTGTGAAGAAGCCGTTCGTCGAATCGTGAAGAAAGGTGGCGATCGTGTGAAAGATTTTCAAGCCGGATTTGTAGCCCTTAGAAAAGATGGTGAAACCGGAGGATTTGCTATTCATCCTGGATTCAATTATACCGTTGGAGATGAAAAAGGAAAGACGCTATTAACCCCGAGCACCTTACTTTAGACGTCTAAGTTGGCGCTCTATTTTGGCAATTATTTTTTCGATTTCT
>Ga0181570_10000412_pt1 | contig 40603 bp, 42 predicted proteins | sample 101ome_18_FD_148667 | JGI IMG/M metagenome (GOLD analysis project Ga0181570, IMG submission 148667) | Coastal salt marsh microbial communities from the Groves Creek Marsh, Skidaway Island, Georgia - 101406AT metaG (spades assembly) | ecosystem: Environmental > Aquatic > Marine > Intertidal zone...
AAGAATCTTAATCACCTTAGGTCTTTTGTTAGTATACCGTTTTGGAGCACAAATCGTACTTCCAGGAATTGATACGACACAATTGGCTCAATTGTCTTCTAATACCGATCAAGGTATATTAGGAATTCTTAACGCCTTTACAGGAGGTGCATTTGCAAATGCTTCTGTATTTGCATTGGGAATTATGCCTTATATCTCTGCTTCTATTGTTGTGCAATTGATGGGAATTGCAATTCCTTATTTGCAAAAACTACAAAAAGAAGGAGAGAGCGGTAGAAAAACGATCAATCAAATTACACGTTGGTTAACAATTGGGATTTGTGTGGTTCAAGCACCAGCATATCTTTATTCTCTTGGAGCTTTAGGAGTTCCAGATACAGCCTTCGTATTAGGTAAAGGACTCGACTTTATGATTCCTTCTGTAATTATCTTAGTAACTGGTACTGTATTTGCAATGTGGTTAGGTGAAAAGATTACTGATAAAGGAATCGGAAACGGTATCTCTTTATTGATTATGGTGGGTATTATCGCTCGTATGCCTCAGTCTTTTGTTCAAGAGTTTATCTCTAGAACAACTACTGGTAATGGTGGAGTGATGTTTGTCCTTATCGAGCTCATTCTTTGGTTTGTAGTAATTTTAGCTTCTGTATTATTGGTTATGGCAACTCGTCAAATTCCAGTACAATACGCTAGAAGAACTGCTTCTGGAGGAATAGATAAAAATGCTATGGGATCTAGACAATACATTCCTTTAAAACTCAACGCTTCTGGGGTAATGCCAATTATCTTCGCACAAGCATTGATGTTTTTACCAGGATTGTTAGGAAGATCTTTTAACGAAACTGCAGTAGGACAATGGATGGAAGTTCAGTTCCAAGATATCTTTGGATTGGCTTACAATATCTTATTTGCATTCTTAATCATCGTATTTACGTATTTCTATACAGCAATTACTGTACCTACGAATAAGATGTCAGATGACCTAAAACGCAGTGGAGGTTTTGTTCCAGGTGTGAAGCCAGGAAAAGAAACAGGTGACTTTTTAGATAAGATTATGTCTTTAATTACGTTACCTGGATCAATTTTCTTAGCTTTGTTGGCTGTTTTACCAGCGATTGTCGTTAAAGTATTAGACGTACAATCTGGTTGGGCATTGTTTTACGGTGGTACTTCACTTCTCATTATGGTGGGTGTTGCTATCGATACGGTACAGCAAGTGAATGCCTATTTGTTAAACCGTCATTACGATGGCTTAATGAAATCAGGTAAAAACAGAAAAGTTTCATAAGTATGGCTAAGCAAGCTGCAATAGAACAAGATGGAAGCATTATCGAAGCATTGTCTAACGCAATGTTTCGAGTAGAATTGGAAAATGGGCATGTAGTTACCGCTCATATTTCTGGAAAAATGCGTATGCACTATATCAAGTTATTACCTGGAGATAAGGTAAAGCTTGAGATGAGTCCATACGATTTAAGTAAAGCGAGAATTACATATAGATATTAAGAAACTATTAGGATGAAAGTAAGAGCATCAATTAAGAAAAGAAGTGCCGAGTGCAAGATAGTACGTCGTAAAGGAAGATTGTACGTAATTAACAAAAAGAATCCTAGATTTAAACAAAGACAAGGGTAATTATGGCAAGAATTGCAGGGGTAGATCTACCCAAACACAAAAGAGGCGTTATCGCGCTAACCTATATCTTCGGAGTAGGAAAAAGTAGAGCTAAGGATATTTTAGCAGAAGCTAAGGTAAGTGAAGACACAAAGGTGTCTGACTGGGCTGATGAAGACATTGCAGGTATTAGAGCTGCGATTGGTAATTACACCATCGAAGGTGAATTGCGTTCTCAAACTCAAATGAACATCAAACGTTTGATGGACATAGGTTGTTACAGAGGAATTCGTCACAGAGCAGGGTTGCCTTTAAGAGGACAACGCACTAAGAACAACTCTAGAACCAGAAAAGGTAAGAGAAAGACAGTTGCAAACAAGAAAAAAGCATCATAATAATTAAGTAGTATAATGGCAAAGACAAATACAAAATCAGCTAAAAAACGCAATGTGATCATTGAGTCTGTAGGTGAAGCTCATATTACTGCTTCATTTAACAACATCATTGTTTCATTAACAAACAAAAAAGGTGATGTGATCGCTTGGTCTTCAGCAGGTAAAATGGGCTTTAGAGGTTCTAAAAAGAACACTCCATACGCAGCTCAGTTAGCTTCAGAAGATTGTGCTAAAGTTGCTCACGAAGCAGGTTTACGCAAGGTAAAAGTATTCGTTAAGGGACCTGGAAACGGTAGAGAATCTGCAATCAGATCATTACACAATTCAGGAATTGAAGTAACTGAGATCATCGATGTTACTCCATTACCACACAACGGATGTAGACCACCAAAAAGAAGAAGAGTTTAATTAAGCCGCAAGGCATTATAATTCACAGAAGCTGTAGTTACGATTATCGAAGGATAAGCCTTAATTCATAATCACAGTTTCAAAATTTTAGAAAATGGCAAGATATTTAGGACCAAAATCAAAAATCGCTCGTAGATTCGGAGAAGCGATATTTGGAGACGACAAATCTTTAGAAAAAAGAAATTACGCTCCAGGACAACACGGACAATCAAGACGCCGTGGAAAACAATCAGAATACGCTGTACAGCTTATGGAAAAGCAAAAAGCAAAGTACACTTACGGTATTCTAGAAAAACAATTCAGAAATTTATTTGACAAAGCAAACCGTTCAAAAGGGGTAACAGGTGAGGTATTACTTCAACTTTGTGAGTCTCGTTTGGACAATGTTGTTTACCGTTTAGGTGTATCTAGATCTAGATCTGGTGCTAGACAATTAGTTTCTCACCGTCACATTACTGTGAATGGAGAGATTGTTAATATTCCTTCTTACCAATTGAAGGCAGGTGATGTTGTAGGAGTAAGAGAAAAGTCAAAGTCGCTTCAAGCGATTAAAGATGCTATCGATTCTAATAGCTCTGTTTACGAATGGATGACTTGGAATGGAGCGACAATGGAAGGTACTTTTGTAGCTGTTCCTGAGCGTCTTCAAATTCCAGAAAACATCAAAGAACAATTAATCGTCGAGTTATACTCTAAATAATCAACACAAGATCCTATTATGGCATTATTTAATTTTCAAAAGCCCGATAAGGTTATCATGATTAATTCAACAGATTTTGAAGGGAAATTCGAATTTCGTCCTTTGGAACCTGGATATGGATTAACCGTTGGTAATGCTCTTAGAAGAGTGATGCTTTCTGCATTAGAAGGTTTCGCTATTTCATCGGTACGCATAGATAAAGTTGAACACGAGTTTTCTGTAATACCTGGTGTTGTAGAAGATGTTACAGAAATCATCTTAAACTTAAAACAAGTACGTTTTAAAAGACAGATTGACGATGTAGAAAACGAAACAGTACAAGTTTCTGTTAGTGGTAAGAATCAACTTACTGCAGGTGATATTCAAAAACACATCTCAGGTTTTCAAGTATTGAACCCTGATTTAGTGATTTGTAATATGGAATCTGATGTTAACTTCACAATGGATCTTTATATTGAAAAAGGTCGTGGATACGTTCCAGCTGAAGAAAACAAAAAATCAGGTGCTCCAATTGGAACAATTGCTATCGATTCGATCTTTACTCCAATTAAAAACGTTAAGTACTCAATTGAGAACTTCCGTGTAGAGCAAAAGACAGATTACGAAAAGTTAGTTTTTGAAATCATCTCTGATGGTTCAATTCATCCAAAAGATGCATTGACAGAAGCTGCTAAAGTTTTGATTCACCACTTTATGTTGTTCTCAGATGAGCGTATCACCCTAGAGGCTGATGAAATTGCTCAAACTGAGACTTATGACGAAGAATCATTGCATATGCGTCAGTTATTGAAAACTAAGTTAGTTGATATGGATCTTTCAGTTAGAGCATTAAACTGCTTAAAAGCTGCTGAAGTAGACACCTTAGGTGACTTAGTATCATTCAACAAAAACGACTTGATGAAGTTTAGAAACTTTGGTAAAAAATCATTAACTGAATTAGAAGAGTTAGTGATCAACAAAGGTTTGAGTTTCGGAATGGACTTGTCAAAATATAAATTAGATAGAGATTAATCAATCCAAAGCATCGCTTTGTGATAAAGAAATAGAACAATGAGACACGGTAAAAAAGTTAATCATTTAGGAAGAAAGAAAGCGCATAGAACTGCTATGCTTGCTAATATGGCATGTTCGTTAATTGAGCACAAACGCATCAATACAACTGTAGCTAAAGCTAAAGCATTGAAAGTTTTTGTTGAACCGATCATTACTAAAGCAAAAGCTGAAAACAATCAGACTACTGAAAAGGGAACTCACAACAGACGTGTTGCTTTCTCAAGATTGAGAGACAAGAACGCAGTTACAGAGTTGTTTTCTACAGTATCTGAAAAAGTAGCAGATCGTCAAGGAGGTTACACTCGTATCATTAAATTAGGAAACCGTTTAGGGGATAATGCTGATATGGCGATGATCGAGCTTGTAGACTTCAACGAGATTTATAACGCAGACAAGCCTAAGGCTAAGAAAACGCGTAGAAAGAAGAAATCATCAGCTCCTGCAGCTCCTGAAGTTGTAGCAGAAGAAACTACTGAAGCTCCAGTAGAAACTGTTGCTGAAGCACCTGCTGAAGCAGCTGAAGATGTAAAAGAAGATGAAGCAAATGACAAACAATAATGTTAATTTGTTTTTAAAATAGAATTAAGGATAAGTCTTTTGCTTATCCTTTTTTTTTGTTTTTTTGTGAAATGTAACAATTGATTTATGAAATACACAACTAGAAAACCAGCATTGATCTTACTCGCAGATGGAACTATTTTTCACGGTAAAGCCGTAGGAGGAAAAGAGGGAACTTCTTTTGGAGAAGTTTGTTTTAATACCGGAATGACCGGGTATCAGGAAATTTTCACCGATCCATCGTATTTTGGTCAACTTATGGTGACTACCAATGCTCATATCGGAAATTACGGAGCAACTGAGGTCGATACCGAATCAGATAGTGTTAAGATAGCTGGTTTGATATGTAAGAATTTTTCTTACACCTATTCAAGAGATTTAGCTCAGGAATCACTCGAAGAGTTTATCAGTAAGAGCAATTTATTTGCGATTTCTGATGTGGATACCAGAGCACTTGTAAGTTATATCCGCGATAATGGTGCGATGAATGCAGTGATTACTACTGATGTTGATAATTTAGACGCTATTGCTAAAGAATTAGCTGCTTTTCCTTCGATGAAAGGATTAGAACTCGCTTCAAAAGTTTCAACGAAAGAACCGTATTTTTATGGAGAAGAAGACGCTCCAATTAAGATTGCTGCTTTAGATATTGGAATTAAGAAAAACATTCTGAGAAACTTTGCAAAACGTGGAGCTTACGTAAAAGTATTTCCATACAATACACCCTTTTCTGAATTAGAAGCGTTTAATGCAAATGCTTACTTCATTTCAAATGGTCCTGGAGATCCAGAACCATTATCTGAATCTATTGAATGTGCGAAGGGAATGATCAACAGTGGAAAACCAACCTTTGGAATTTGTTTAGGACACCAGGTGATTGCTTTAGCAAATGGAATTTCGACTTATAAAATGCACAATGGTCATAGAGGTATCAATCATCCGGTTAAAAACTTAAAAACAGGTAAAGGTGAAATTACTTCTCAAAACCACGGTTTTGCGGTTAACAGAGAAGAATTAGAAGCGAACCCTAATTTGGAACTCACTCATGTACATCTCAACGATAATACGGTGATGGGAATTAAAATGAAAGGCAAAGATGTGTTTTCGGTTCAGTATCATCCTGAAGCTAGTCCTGGTCCCAATGATGCTAATTATTTATTCGACGATTTCTTTGAATTGATGAATTAGTATTTCTCAGTCAATTCTGTTTTTATTGCTAATTATACAATACAAACTCAGTTGATTGTCAAAATTTTAAAAAGTAATTGAATAGGACATATGTCATAATAGGAAAGCGTTTGCTTTCATATATTTGCAAAAATTAATTTATAAACAAAGCATTATGAGTATAATCGTAAGTGTACACGCAAGACAAATTTTAGATTCTAGAGGGAATCCAACAGTTGAAGTAGATGTAATTACTGAAAACGGTTCATTAGGACGTGCAGCAGTTCCTTCTGGAGCTTCTACTGGTGAGCACGAAGCACACGAACTTAGAGATGGTGGAAACACCTATATGGGTAAAGGAGTTCTCAAAGCAGTTGAGAATGTAAATACCGTGATCGCTGAAGAGCTTTTAGGAATGTCTGTTTTTGAACAAAACGCCATCGATCAAGCGATGATTGAATTAGATGGTACTCCAAATAAAGCAAAATTAGGTGCTAATGCGATCCTAGGAGTTTCTCTTGCAGTTGCAAAAGCAGCAGCAGAAGAATTAGGAATGCCATTATACCGTTATGTTGGTGGTGTAAGTGCTAACACACTTCCAGTTCCAATGATGAATATTATCAATGGTGGATCTCACTCTGATGCTCCAATTGCATTCCAAGAATTTATGGTGATGCCTGTAAAAGCTGAATCTTTTACTCATGCAATGCAAATGGGTACTGAAATTTTTCACCACTTAAAGAAAGTGTTACACGACAGAAATCTTTCTACTGCAGTAGGAGATGAAGGAGGTTTTGCACCGACATTAGACGGTACTGAAGATGCTATTGAAACGATCGAAAAAGCTGTTACGAATGCTGGATACAAATTTGGAGACGAAGTAATGATCGCATTAGATTGTGCTTCTGCTGAATTCTATGTAGATGGTAAATACGACTATACTAAATTCGAAGGAGATAAAGGAGCAGTTCGAACTTCTGAAGAACAAGCTGAGTATTTAGCTGAATTATGTGCTAAATACCCAATCATCTCAATCGAAGACGGTATGGATGAAAACGACTGGGATGGATGGAAATCACTTACTGAAAAAGTAGGAGATAAAGTTCAATTGGTAGGAGATGATTTATACGTTACTAATGTGGAGCGTTTATCAAGAGGTATCGAAAATGGAATTGCAAACTCTATTTTGATCAAAGTAAATCAAATCGGTTCGTTAACAGAAACCATTGCAGCTGTTAATATGGCTAAAAACGCTGGATATACTTCTGTAATGTCTCACCGTTCTGGAGAAACAGAAGACAATACAATTGCTGATTTAGCGGTTGCTTTAAATTGTGGTCAAATCAAAACAGGTTCTGCTTCTCGTTCTGACCGAATGGCTAAATACAACCAATTATTACGCATTGAAGAAGAATTAGGTTCAACAGCTTATTTTCCACAATTAAATGCATTTAAAGTAAAGCAATAATCGCTTTGCAATATTGAATATCAAAGGCGCTTTTCACAAAGGCGCCTTTTTTTTGTGATATTTATCATAATAATCTGTTAATCCCCTTTTTTACGCATCATATGGATTGTTTTAGTGCAGTCTTTTTATTAATTTTGAAAACCTTTTAAAATCTACACAATCTCAATGAAAAATAAAGCCACATTAGAATATCAAGGAAAAAAATATGAGTTTCCTGTAATTGAAGGAAGTGAAAATGAATTAGCTATAGATATTAAGACCCTTAGAGCGCAATCAGGAATGATTACAATCGATCCGGGTTATAAAAATACAGGTTCTTGTGAGAGTGGAATTACGTTCTTAGATGGTGAAAAAGGCATCTTGAGATACAGAGGGTATTCGATTGAAGAATTGGCTGAAAAAGCATCCTTTTTGGAAGTCGCTTATTTGTTGATTTTTGGGGAACTTCCTACAAAGAGAGAGTTGGAAAAATTCCATACGGATATCGTCAATGAATCCATGGTAGATGAGGACATGAAAAAGATCTTGGATGGTTTTCCTAAATCAGCTCATCCAATGGGTGTTTTGTCTTCTTTGACTTCAGCATTGATCGCTTACAATCCAAAATTTGTGAACGTTAGTTCTGAAGAAGAAATGTACGGTGCAATTGTAAGAATTGTCGCTAAGTTTCCAGTGTTGGTTTCTTGGACTTATAGAAAACAAAAAGGTCTTCCATTAGACTACGGAGATGATTCTCTAGAATATGTGGAGAACTTTATCAAAATGATGTTTAAAAAACCTAATCACGATTATCAACGCAATGATACTGTGATTAAGGCGATGAATAAATTATTAATCCTTCACGCAGATCACGAACAAAACTGTTCAACTTCGACGGTTAGAATCGTTGGTTCTTCTCACGCAGGGTTATTTGCCTCATTATCTGCTGGTATATCAGCCCTTTGGGGACCACTTCACGGTGGTGCAAACCAAGCCGTACTCGAAATGCTTCAAGCAATTCAAGAAGATGGAGGTGATACGAAGAAATATATGGCCAAGGCCAAAGATAAAAACGATCCATTTAGATTGATGGGATTCGGACACCGCGTTTACAAAAACTTTGATCCACGTGCCCGTATCATTAAAAAAGCTGCAGATGATGTATTGGATGCACTTGGAATTGATGATCCTATCTTAAACATAGCTAAAGGATTAGAGCAAGAGGCTCTAGAGGATCCGTATTTCGTGGATCGCAAGCTATATCCAAATGTGGATTTCTATTCTGGAATTATTTACAGAGCACTTGGAATTCCTACAGAAATGTTTACTGTGATGTTTGCACTTGGTAGACTTCCAGGTTGGATTGCACAATGGAGAGAGATGCGACTCAACAATGAGCCAATTGGTCGTCCTCGTCAAGTCTATGTGGGAGCAACCACTCGAGAGTTTGTCTCGATTCAAGATCGATAATATCCAAGCCCTTTTCTAAAAAGGGCTTTTTTTATAAAAAAATTAAGCATCTTTGTAGGATATATAACAATATCCATATGCTAGATCTTAAGATTCTCAATGAAACATCGATGCTAAAAGCAGTTGTATTAGGAACTGCTGTAAGCAATGGTCCTGTTCCAAAAGCAGCGGATGCCTATGATCCAAATTCATTGATGCATATTAAGGCAGGTACCTATCCGCTTGAATCCGATATGGTTTCTGAAATGGAGACATTTTCAGAAGTTTTAAAGAAGTATGGAGTTGAGGTTTTTCGTCCTGAAATCATAAAAGATTGCAATCAAATTTTTAGTCGGGATATCGCCTTTGTAATTGAGGACTATATTTTTAGATCCAATATTTTACCACATAGAGAAGAAGAATTCGAAGCTATTTTACACGTATTAGATCAAATCAATCCTCATAAAATTATCAGCCCTCCAGAAGAAGTTCACATTGAAGGTGGTGATGTGATGCCTTGGTTTGATTATATATTTGTAGGAGTGTATACCGGAGATGATTATGCGGATTATATCACTGCTCGTACCAATAAAGAAGGCGTAGCTTTCTTGCAATCGTTCTTTCCTGAAAAGAAGGTCAAATCCTTCGAATTGAAAAAATCAAATACCAATCCTACAGAAAACGCACTCCATTTGGATTGTTGTTTTCAGCCTATCGGGACTAAATACGCCTTAGCACATCCAGAAGGATTCTTAAATCCAGAAGAATATCAATGGATATTGGATTATTTTGGTAAGGAAAACGTGTTTGAAATCACTAAAGAGGAATTAGTGATGATGGGCTGTAATGTGTTTTCAATAGCTCCGACTGTAGTGGTGTCTGAAAAGCGACTTACTAGGGTCAATCAATGGATGCGATCCAAAGGGTTTACCGTTGAAGAAATTGCCTATGCTGAAATAGCTAAACAAGGAGGGATGCTACGTTGTAGCACGCTACCATTAATTAGAAACTGATGAAACAGACCACTAATACACTTTTAATGATTCGTCCGGTTCACTTTAGAGCCAATGAAGACACTGCGGGAGATAATTACTTTCAAAAGAATTTAGACCTGCCTCAAAAAGAATTACTCAAAAGAGCTCAAGATGAGTTTGACAACTTTGTAAGCCAATTGAGATCAGTTGGAGTTCAAGTTATAGTAACAGATGCTCAAAGTGAAGTAGATGTGCCCGATGCTCATTTTCCAAACAATTGGATTTCTTTTCACGAGAGTGGTATGGTAGGGATATACCCCATGTTAGCTCCTTCAAGACGTTTAGAGCGCAATGAAGAGGTTTTATCCTTGTTGGAGGATAAAGGCTTTACAATCACTGAAATTATTGATTATACGGCTGCTGAAGAAGAAGAGCTCTTTTTAGAGGGTACTGGGTCCATGATTTTGGATCGAGAAAACAGAAAAGCATATGCTGCAATTTCTCAGCGTACCGATGAAGATTTGTTTGTGGAATTCTGTGAGGATTTTGAATATACCCCTATAGTATTTACAGCAAATCAAGAAATTGAAGGTAAACTGATGCCAATTTATCACACCAATGTCATGATGTGTGTAGGTAGTAAGTTAGCAGTTGTTTGTTCGGCTTCCATTACCGATAAAAAAGAGCGCAAAAACGTCATGAAGCAGTTGAAATCGGATGCTAAGGAACTCATCGATATCAGTATAGCTCAAATGAATCAGTTTGCTGGTAATATGTTAGAGGTTCGAGGTATGGGAGATCAGCCTTATCTGGTTATGAGCACATCGGCTTTTAATTCACTTAGAGGGGATCAAATTAGTGCTATTGAGAAGCACTGTAGAATTCTTCACGCTGATTTAGAAACAATTGAAATTTGTGGAGGTGGTTCTGCTCGTTGTATGATGGCAGAAGTATTTTTACCTAAATCTTGATATAAGGACACAGTTATCGAGTCATTTAGTATATTTGCACTCCATAAAAATACTTCATGAATATTCAGGATCACATCTCGCTAAAGGCAAATGAGCTTTTAAAGAAAGAGTTCGATACAACTTTTGAATCTTTTGATTTTCAGCCTACACGTAAAGATTTTGATGGAGATATCACCCTAGTGGTGTTCTCTCTCCTTAAAAAAATTAAGGGAAATCCAGTAGCTATTGGGACTGCAATAGGGGAGTTTCTCAAAGAACAGCTAGATGAAATTACAGATTACAATGTTGTAAAGGGGTTTTTAAACCTTTCTTTATCAGATGCTTATATACTCGATCAATTCTACAATTTAGATTCTAAAAAAGGAATCAAAGCAAAGGGAGGTAGATTGGTTGAATACTCATCGCCAAACACCAATAAACCACTTCACTTAGGTCATATTCGAAACAACCTCTTGGGGTATTCTGTGGCTAAGATATTAGAAGCGGCGGGGCACAAGGTGTACAAGACTCAAATCATCAACGATCGAGGTATTCATATTTGTAAGAGTATGTTAGCCTGGAAGCGTTTTGGAGAAGGACAAACTCCTGAGTCAACAGGACTTAAAGGAGATAAACTCGTAGGTAATTTTTACGTGGCTTTTGACAAGGCCTACAAAGAAGAAATAGCAGCATTAATTGCATCGGGAACTGATAAAGAAACTGCTGAAAAAACAGCTCCTATTCTTTTAGAAGCTCAAGAAATGCTTCGCAAATGGGAGGCAGGAGATCAGGAAGTGGTTGATCTTTGGAAAACCATGAACGGATGGGTTTACAAAGGATTTGAGGTGACTTACAAGAACCTCGGAGTAGATTTTGATTCCTATTATTATGAGAGCGATACCTATCTCTTAGGAAAAGATATTGTTGTAGAAGGTCTTGAAAAAGGAGTCTTTTTCAAAAAGGAAGACGGAAGTGTGTGGATTGATCTTACTGAGGATGGATTGGATGAGAAAATCGTTCTAAGAGCTGATGGAACAGCTGTTTATATGACTCAGGATATCGGTACTGCAATTCAGCGTATCAAAGATCATCCTGATGTCAATGGAATGGTTTATACCGTTGGTAATGAGCAAGATTATCACTTTAAAGTATTGTTCTTAATTCTCAAGAAATTGGGATTTGATTGGGCGAATCAACTTTACCACCTCAGTTATGGCATGGTTGATCTTCCTTCTGGAAAAATGAAATCCAGAGAGGGGACTGTAGTTGATGCAGACGATCTAATTGTAGAGATGAGTGATACGGCTGAGAAATTATCTGATGAACTCGGCAAATTAGAAGGTTTTAGTGAAGAGCAAAAGAAAGAGCTTTACAAAACAATAGGACTTGGAGCCTTAAAATACTTTATTCTCAAAGTAGATCCTAAAAAGAGAATCTTATTTGACCCTGCTGAATCTGTAGATTTTCAGGGAAATACGGGGCCTTTTATACAATATACTCACGCTAGAATTCAATCAATTCTCAGAAAGGTTGATTTTGATATTAACGCCAATGCTGATTTGAGCTCTTATTCACTTCATCAAAAAGAGCGTGATCTCATTGCGATATTAGAAGATTATCCATCGGTATTAGAGGCTGCTGCGTCACAGTATTCACCAGCTCTAATCGCAAATTATACCTATGATTTAGTAAAAACGTTTAATTCGTTTTACCAAAATGTATCCATTTTAGGGGAGTCAAATCAACAAGTAAAAAGCTTTAGAGTTCAACTTTCTAAAAAAGTTGCAGCGTATATTAAAGAATCATTTGCGCTACTTGGAATCGAGGTTCCAGATCGTATGTAGTACAGTATATTCTATTGCTAAATAATAAAGGCCGCATAGCGGCCTTTATCTTTATTAAAACATTTGTTATTTGTTTTTGATTCCAATTGGAATGTGAAAGTTAGGAATGAACTTAACTATTTTCTCTACCACGGTGTATAGGAATCGATAGATTGCAATATTCACATACATAATGGCTAATCCAATGATGACATTAAAGAACGAATACGCGATAATGACTAGTTCGAAGAATGAATAACCATTGTTAGTTCCAAGCTGAGAATTGAGACTTAAATCGTAAAAAGAATTGATGAAACTACTCAAAAAGTAAAGATCAAGACTTTCTAAAATACCCGATAAGGCACTAATTGGAATGGTGTAAATAGGGTTGAGCATATCCATTAAACTTGTTCCATTTGCTGTGAGTAGGTCTGCGTCAAACACAAAAGCAAATACAGTGTTTAAGGCTCCAAATAATGCTGATAAGGCAATGATTTCTCCCATGATTCTAATATTGGTCAGCACAAAGTCTTTAAAAACAAACTCTACCATAGATTTGTGTTCCGTGTGAAAACTGTCTCCGTGGGTTCGAATTACTTGTGCCATTGGAAATGCAGCATATGCAAAGAGCACAAAAGAGAGAACAGACCCAATTTTTGCTAACATTCCAGCTGAGCTATCACTAAAATAATCGATAGCATTTGTGATGACGGTGTATTCCATTAAAATAAAGAATACTAATGCCGCTAATTGATAAAAATACTTCACATAGCAACGTATACCGTCTTTTGAATTGAAATTGCTTAATCCAGTGTTGAGTTTGCCTTGCATGATCTTTTGATTGACCATTGAAGGGAAATCTAAAACTTGTTTTAAATAATCGTTCATTGTTAATTTGGTTTAGTTAGTCTACTCGTTGGCTTTTCGAAACCGCCCTGTGATTAAAGTGATTGATCAGCTTCACTTTTATACTAACATAACTTAAGGTGGTTTATTATAGATACAATAGGTTAATTATCAACACTTTAAGTTTAAAAATGTTAATAAAGATTTTGTGGTGCATATTTTACTAGGTTTTTAAAGCCCTAATTTTTATTAAAAAGGAATTCTTGAGCTATCATTAGGCCTTAAAAAATCCTTATATTTGCAGCCTTAGAATACCGTAAACTATGTTTGATAATTTAAGCGATAAGCTAGAAGGTGCCCTGCATAAACTCAAGGGCCGTGGACAGATTACAGAAATCAATATTGCAGAGACTCTCAAAGAGGTTCGCCGTGCTTTATTAGATGCTGATGTCAATTATAAAATCGCCAAAGAATTCACCAATTCAGTAAAGGAAAAAGCTCTTGGGCAAAAAGTATTGACCAGCCTTCAGCCAGGTCAATTAATGGTTAAAATTGTCAAAGATGAGCTTACTGAGCTCATGGGAGGATCAACTGAGGAAATCGATCTCAGTGGGAAACCGACAGTTGTATTGATGTCTGGATTACAAGGATCTGGTAAGACTACCTTTTCTGGAAAACTCGCTTTATATCTAAAATCCAAAAAGAATAAGAAACCTTTATTAGTTGGTTGTGATGTTTATCGTCCTGCTGCGATCGATCAGTTGCATGTCGTTGGGGAGCAGATTGGCGTGGATGTGTATTCTGACAAAGGAAATAGTGATCCTGTTTCTATTGCTAAGGCTGGTATTGCCAAGGCTAAGGAGAATGGAAACAATATTGTAATAGTCGATACTGCTGGACGTCTCGCTATCGACGAGCAAATGATGGAGGAAATTGCCAATATACACAAGGCAATCAACCCAAATGAAACACTATTTGTAGTGGATTCAATGACCGGTCAAGATGCTGTCAATACAGCCAAAGCATTTCACGATGTCTTAAATTTTGATGGGGTAGTGCTCACCAAACTCGATGGTGATACTAGAGGTGGAGCTGCGATATCGATTAAATCGGTTGTAAGCAAACCGATTAAGTTCATCGGTACTGGAGAAAAAATGGAAGCGATTGATGTTTTCCATCCAGATCGTATGGCCGATCGTATATTGGGAATGGGAGATGTGGTTTCTTTAGTAGAACGTGCCCAGGATCAATTTGACGAAGAACAAGCCCGTAAAATTCAAAAGAAAATTGCCAAGAATACCTTCGGTTTTGATGACTTCTTAGATCAAATTCAACAGATCAAAAAGATGGGGTCTATGAAAGATTTAATGGGAATGATTCCTGGAGTTGGAAAGGCGATGAAGGGATTAGATATTGATGATGATGCTTTCAAACACATTGAAGCGATGATTCATTCGATGACTCCAAAAGAACGTTCCAATCCATCGGTGATTGATATGAGTAGAAAAAAACGAATTGCTAAAGGATCAGGAAGATCACTTCAAGATGTCAATGGACTCTTAAAACAGTTCGGACAAATGAATAAGATGATGAAGATGATGCAAGGTGGTGGAGCTAAAAAAATGATGCAAATGATGGGCGGTATGCCTTCAGGATTTCCTGGTAAATCATAAATTTTATAGTATAAATTATGGAATTATTAGACGGTAAAAAGATATCAAACGACATAAAAGATGAAATCGCTGCTGAAGTTGCTGCAATGAAGCAAAGAGGAGAACGAGCTCCTCATTTAGCAGCTGTATTAGTGGGTAACGATGGTGCGTCTCTCACCTATGTAGGGGCTAAGGTACGCTCTTGTGAGCGTGTTGGATTTGATTCAACACTTGTTAAATACGACACTGATGTTACTGAAGCTGAATTACTTGCTAAAATTGATGAGCTCAATAATGATAATGCGATTGATGGATTTATCGTTCAGTTACCACTTCCAAAACACATAGACGAACAAAAGGTGATCATGGCCATTGATCCTTCTAAGGATGTGGATGGATTTCATCCGACCAACTTTGGTAAGATGGCCTTGGATATGGAAACCTTTTTGCCAGCAACTCCTTTTGGGGTGATGGAGCTCTTAGAACGTTACAATATTGAAACATCTGGAAAACACTGTGTAGTGATTGGAAGGTCTCATATCGTTGGAAGACCGATGAGCATCCTCATGGGAAGAAAAGGAAATCCAGGAGACGCAACAGTAACCTTAACACACTCTAGAACTCAAAATTTAGAAGCGATTTGTAAACAAGCTGATATAGTAATTTCTGCTCTAGGAGTTCCAAATTTTGTTAAAGCAGAAATGGTTAAAGAAGGAGCTGTAGTGGTTGATGTAGGTATTCACAGAATAGCTGATGATTCAGAAAAGGGTTATTACATCACTGGTGATGTTGATTTTGAAGCTGTGAGTAAAAAAGCTTCATATATCACCCCTGTTCCTGGTGGTGTTGGTGCAATGACTATTGCAATGCTTCTTAAAAATACGTTAATCGCAGGTCAAAACAGAAAATAATGAGCACACTTTCTCCCTTCCATTTAGCAATACCGGTTCACAATCTCGAAGAATGTAGAAGTTTTTACAGAGATGTATTAGGGTTGAAAGAGGGGCGATCAGATATACATTGGGTCGATTTTGACTTCTTTGGACATCAAGTAGTGATTCATTACAAACCAAAATCAGAAGGTGATTTACACACCAATCCTGTCGATGGTAAAGACGTTCCTGTTCCACATTTTGGAGTGGTACTTCCATGGGATGAATTTGAACCTTTTGCAGATCGATTAAAGCGAGCTTCTATCGACTTTGTAATTGAACCTTATATTCGTTTTAAAGGTGAAGTGGGGGAACAAGCGACAATGTTCTTTTTAGATCCATCAGGGAATGCCTTGGAATTTAAGGCATTTAAGGATTTAGGACAACTCTTTGCTAAGTAGTGATAAATTCACTAATCATTTGATTGATTTCTGCACTTTTTAAGGAGTGGCCTAAGCCTTGAGTTAAATGTAGGCTACTACCTTTCCAATGTTTGTGAATTAGTTTTGCATCACTCACTGGAATCACTTTGTCTCTAATGTCGTGTACAATCAATCCCTGAACCTTAAATTGATCTGCCCAATTTGCAACAGTGAATTCAGTTGTTTTAAAATTAAATTCTCGTTGAAAAAAAGATTCCATCCCATTTTGAAGACGACTGTTAAGACCTAACAACTGATAGTAATTGTTCATGATTCCTTCCAATTGAGCTGGAGCTCCAAGACAAACGAGTTTTTCAATACTAGAGATTGGGTTCAAATGTTGGTTAAACAACAGCATCATACCCCCCATAGAGTGACCAATGGCAACACTTGGATTGAATTTTTCAATCATCGCCTTACCAATTTTTTGATAAAGAGGTACATAGAGAATATTACCTCCTGAATTTCCATGAGCAGGAGCATCACAAGCGATAATATTGTAGCCTTCCTCTTGTAGTTTGGCGATTAATTCTTTCCAACGAAATGCATTGCTTTCCCATCCGTGAAACAAGAGAATCGTTTCTTTATAACCTGGCCAATGATAGGTTTGAATAGCGAGTTTATCGACAATTAAAACCTGTGCTTTAGCCTCTTCTAAAAAGGCTCTTTGGTTTTCTCTAACTCTTCCTTTTCGAGGGCTTACAAAGAGCTTAAAGGCTTTATTAGCAGCTCTCTCCTTTGAGAAATAGGAAAGGCTATTGAAATAACTTCTAAAAAATCCAATCAGTAATTTTTTCTTGACTTTAGACATTACCACTGTATCATAATATTGGATATGGTAGCATTGTCAGGAATTTGAAGTGCTTCAATAATTGCAGCTCTATCGTATTTTAAGACATCAGGTAGTTCATTTCTATCGACACTGTAAAAGATTGATGATCCTTTGATGGTAATAGATACGGAGTTAAGAGCAGGAAGAATTTTGTCGATTGTACCTGTAGATTTTAAATCTTTAAAACTGCTTCCAATACGAATATTTTTATCTGTCTTATATCGAGAATCATAGATTCGTATCGATCCAACTGTTTGAGAACTATCACCCTTGGGTTGTAATCTGAGAAGTCTAGATCCTTTTTTGTCGTAAATCAATAAACTAGATGTTAATGACCCATTTTTCAACCCAATCGAGTCATTAGTGACAATCGAATCTTTGGAGTATATCGTTTCCAATTCACTAATTTTTGTCGTTTTTGAAAGTTTTCCAACAAATGACTCATTAATAGTGAATTCAGAGGGAGTCGTCTCACAAGCACTTAGTCCAATAAGAGCTAAAATCAAAGTGATTAAAACATATTTTTTCATTTGATAAAAGTACTAAAAAAGTTGATGAATTGATCTAAAAATGATTTGAGTAGCATTCTTTTAACTCTGCTGAAATAGCGTATCTTTGCTCCATGTCAGAGAAAAAGCAACAAATCGATGTCAGTACTGGTAAAGCCTTACCACTTATGGAGGCTTTTTATACCATTCAGGGAGAAGGTTATCACAAGGGTGCAGCGGCTTATTTTATACGTGTCGGAGGATGCGATGTCGGATGTCATTGGTGTGATGTTAAAGAGAGCTGGGATGCCGATAAACACCCAGCAACTTCGATTGATGCTATTGTCGAATTAGCATCCAACTACCAAACGATTGTCGTTACTGGAGGTGAACCTTTGATGTGGCCAATGCAACCTTTAACTTCAGCTTTAAAAGAGAAGGGGATGCAAACACATATTGAAACCTCTGGCTCGTATCCCTTATCGGGGCATTGGGATTGGATTTGTCTCTCTCCAAAAAAGACTGCTTTACCACTTGAGGGAATCTATAAAGAAGCAGATGAGCTTAAGATTATCGTTTACAATAAGCACGATTTGCAATTTGCAGTTGAGCAAGCTGAAAAAGTATCTGATGACTGTAAATTATTCTTACAACCCGAGTGGAGTGTTAGGGATAAGGTAATACCACTAATTGTTGACTTTATAATGGAACACCCACAGTGGAAGGTGTCCTTGCAAACTCATAAGTATATGAATATTCCCTAGTTATGGATGTATTAGGTACTGCACTTCTCGATCATTTTAAGGGACTAAACAAAGAGGATATCAAAACTTTTTCTGAACTAGGAGGATGGGATGAACTTCCCTTAGATTACCTTTTTAGGTCCTTTGATCAAATGCCAATTATCGAACAAAAAGCTCTTGAGCTATCAAGGGGCAGGATACTCGATATTGGATGTGGGGCTGGGTCTCACAGTTTGTATTTACAATCTGTTGAGAAAGAGGTGTTGGCATTGGACAATTCTAAAGGAGCTGTAGAGGTCTGTAAGCAAAGAGGTTTAGAAAATGTGATACTAGCGGATATCAATAGTTTTAACCCAGACCATACTTTTGATACACTTTTGTTGTTAATGAACGGGATTGGTCTTGCTGGAACGCTTAAATCACTTCCTGATTTTTTGCTAAAACTCAAAGAGTTGATAAAACCAGATGGTCAGATTTTACTCGATTCATCGGATGTTGTCTATATGTTTGACCAGGATGAGGATGGGGGATATTGGATCGATGCATCTAAAGGCTATTACGGAGAAACTCATTTTCAAATGCACTACAACAATATGATATCAGAATCATTTCCTTGGTTGTATATCGATTTTCAATCTCTAAAGGAGATCGCTGATCAGTGTGGTCTAAAAGCAGAGCTAATACAAGAGGGAGAACACTACGATTATCTATCACGATTAACTCTAGAATCCGACAGAGTTTAAATCTAAATCACTATTCTCAACCAAGAAGGCAAAATTGACTTCTACATCATCTTTAATCTTGATGAGTTTGAAAAGTTTTGAGGGGGGCTCTAAGGCAAATGCACTTAAATTAATAGTATTTCTTCCTTTGATATAGAAAGAGTTGTCTCCTACTTGAAAGCAATAGACAGGAATTGTATAATGCTTTGTGACTCCTGATAAGGAAATATCACATTCGATAGTGTTTACAAGTGGGTTCTTGATATCAGTTGTAGAAAACGATATCTTTAAATCAGGGTAATCATGATGATTGACCATTTCAAGGAAGTTGTTGTAAATAAGTTTCTTCTTGGTTTTAAAACTGGTAAATGGCACCTCTAAATTTAATTGATGCGATTGGTTTCTAGAAGTGTAATTAGTCGTATGGTCTATACTTGCCTTGAGTTCAAAAGAATTGATATTGGAATGACCTTCGATCTCAATATAGGATTCTGTCGACTGCGTATTTCCTTCTATTTGCCCATAGGTCAACAGTGGAAGAAGTAGAGTCCATATGATATTTTGGATCGATTTCATTGATTTAAAGATAGTTGAAAAAACAAACTGCACTATTGGAATTTTATAGTGCAGTTTGCTTAACATATTAACTTGTTTATTTAACTAAACTCAGATTAGAAAGTAATTGCAGTTTCTAAAACTACACCGTTGAATTTTCCTCCTTCAAGAGCAGTACCGTCATAAGCAGCTCCAGAGTATTTTTGAGTTACTAAATCTAATTTAGCAAGTACGTTAGGAGTGATATACCAACCAGTTGACAAGTTGAAACGGTTCACTACTTCTTCAGCAGATGCAGCAGTTTTATTTCCTTTAACTTGATTTAAACGAGTTGCTAAGTATAATTTTTTGTCAGTTCCAAAACGGTAAACTAAATCAGCTCCTGTTTGAGTGTATTTACCATCATTATCACTTTTGTCTTTGTCGATTTCATAAAGTCCGTAGAACTCTAAGTCTCCTACTTTTACAAATGGTGCAATTTGAGTTGCAGTGTGTTGTTTGTAACCTGGGCTTAATCTACCAGATCTGAAGTTGTCAGATGCACCATCTTCTACCATTACCCAGTAGTAACGAGCTCCTGCACGGTCTCCGCTAAAGAGGTATCCGCCATTAGATGTAGATGAACTAGTGAAAAGTGATCCAGTTAAACGAACTCTTAGATCATCATTGATTTGTTTGTCAAATCCTAGTTTAGTGTAAAGAGATGCTCCGTAATCAGCTGTAGAACTAGTTTTAACTGATTGGTTCAATTTACCGTTTGTGATACCAAATACTCCAATAAATCCACTTTCAGCCATGATGTTCAATTCAGCAAAAGGCTCAGTTGTAAAAGCATCCATGATGTAGTTTCCAACAAATGGATTTGCAGTTGCATAACCGTTATCTGTTCTTCTAAACCAAGTATCTCCGTAGTTAGGCATGTCGTAACCAACTCTTAAATAAGCGATATCCATAAGTTCAGATAAGAATCCTTCACTGATAAAATCTAGGTTGTCCATTCTAAGGTGTCCACCCATTACCCATGCTTCATTGTGGTGACGTGAAGACATATAGTTTCTAAGATACATAGTCATACCATCTGCTAAATAAGCGCGGATGTCTAAGTTCGCTGTAGGTAAGTTGATGTCTTTTCCGATCATCTGTAAGCTACCTGATACATTTTCGTGTTTTAATCCTTGGAATTGTAGAGCAAATCCACCGCCTACTTCAACATTAACTCCGTCGAATTCTTTTAATTCAGATTTTGTAGTCTCGAATTGAGCAAATGCCAGACTGCTAAATAATAAAGTAAGGATACTTAATTTAATTGTTTTCATGATTGAGATTTTTTGCGTGAATAATTAATGTTGTTTTTTACTTTTTTTAAATGTTATTTAGATTTCAATTTGATTGCGTACTGTATAACTACTTCATTTCCAGTTTTAATTGTACCCATCAAGGCTGTTGGTGGATCCATTTTAAAATCGGTCATCAAAAGACTCTTTTCTCCATTGAGACTCAATAGACCATTTTCAATAGATCCACTGATTTTTAAATCAATGATCTTTCTAAAACCTGCCATATAGAGTTCTCCTTTTAAAACGTCGTCAAAACTTCCATTAGTGATTGTAACTGTTTTTGCTTCTTTTAAAGTGTATACAATCATTGGATAATCGTCCGATTTTAATGCGTTATATGTTTTTTTATCCATCATTTTTCCGTGTTCACTTTTTAAACTTTCAGCTTTAGCTTCAAAAGTGAGCCCGTTAAACACAACTTGATTTTCATTTACATCGATATCTGCATTACAATTCATTTCTTGGAGTTCAATTTCCCATGGATGGAGGCTAGATGTACCAGAAACAGTTAATTTACTTTGACCTACCTCTATTGAATAGGAAGCTGTAGAATTCGATATTGGGAGGGTAAATAAAAGGGTTGAAATGAGTGTTATAATCGCTTTCATAACTTTGTTTTTAAGTGAAAAATACTTTTAACTTGTATTTCTTATACGAAGGTATGTCGAAGAAATATGGAGATTTATGACTTCTGTCATGTGTTTTATTAAAAGTATTATTTTAACACATTTGATATATATAAAATACCAACAAGTCATTTATGTTGAATAAATGATAAACAAATAAGCTGTTCTAATTAGCAATATTAATTAAGAGTCCTATACTTGTTAAATGCAGATTTTAAAAGCGGAAGAAGTTTACTATTAGAAACCTTGTCTGGGTAGGTATCCAAACCGTATACAATTTCTTTTGAATCTAGCTCTTTATAGGTGTGAAACAGGTGATCCCAGAATCCAAAGATATTTCCGTAGTTGGAATCGGTATAGGGAATGCTTTGATGATGGTGTACCTTGTGCATATTTGGGGTTACTATCAACCAATGTAGCCAACGATCAATAGATTTAGGAATACTGATATTGGCGTGGTTAAATTGGGAAAGTACCACTGAAAGGGCTTGGTATAGCATAATGGTTCCAATAGGAGCTCCACTGATAATCACAGCTAAACAAGTGAATGCAAATCGCACAACACTCTCAAGAGGGTGATGTCTGTTAGCAGTAGTGGTGTCAACATGATGATCGGTATGGTGAACGATATGAAATCCCCAAAGGACTTTTACTTGGTGCTCTACAAAGTGTGCAAAATAAGCTGCGATTAAATCCAGAAGGATTACACCAATTAACACATTTAACCATAATTGATCTAATTGGAGCCAATTTAAAATTCCAAAATTGGTTGAACTCACCCAATCACTGCTCATTAATAGTAAAAATGCTAAGCTAAAATTGACTATAATGGTAGTCATGGTAAAAAAGATATTGATTCCTGCGTGTTTGACCTTGTGATATGAAAACTTAAAAAGGGGAATAACAGATTCTAGGATCCAAAAGAATGCGATTCCACAAATAAGAATCAATGATCTGTGAAGAGAAGGAATTGTCGAAAAATATTCAAATATCGCTTCCATGAGTTTCAATTTACAATTTTATTTCTTTCTTAAGAGCTTCCATCACTTCATAAGTAGCAGGACAAATCTCTGTATTCTTAAGAGTGATTTTTCGAATTTGATGAAATTTCTTTCGGTCTGTATGAGGAAATTCTCTACAGGCCTTGGGTCTAACTTCGTAAATAGAACAGTAATTGTCCGCTCCTAGAAATGGACACGGCATCGATTGAAAAACCAAATCATTGTCTTCATCGACTCTTAGGTATTGTTCAATAAAGCTTTGAGGCTTTAATTTAAGGTGCTTTGAGATTCGAACTACATCATTGTCGGTGACTAATGGGCCTGTAGTTTTACAGCAGTTAGCACATTGTAAACAATCGATTCGATCAAATACTTGATCGTGTATGGATTGCATGGTATAATCCAAGTTTTTTGGAGGTTTTTTGGCAAGCTTGTCGAGGTATTTTTTATTTTCTTTTGCCTTTTCAGCAGATAGCTGCTTGAGTTTGTCGAGTTGTTCTTTCATCAAGGATACAGCAGGTATTTTTTTCTGATAGATTTAAATATATTGATGTCCTTTTGCCAACTCATTCGAATTTGATCCTCTGTCAAGCCTTTTTCAATCTGCTGTTGTAAGAGTTCTGTGCCAGCGTGTCTTGTAAAACCTGAGGTGATAAAAAATGCATTCTTGTCAATTGAGTTTTCATAGGCTTCCATCAACCATTTTAAACTTACTTTGTTGGGGATTTCAACAGTACTTAAATCTCTTCCATAACATAGTTTTCCATCCTCTTTTGGATATTTTGAACCCTTATTAGGATGTGGTGTATAGCTAAAATCAAAATATGTATTATCTAAAAATGAGGCTCCAAATCTAGAGAATTGATAAGGTGTTCCTCTACCTGCATTGACATTGGTTCCCTCAAAGAGCCCAAGACTGGGATATAGTCCTATGGATTGATCATTTGGAAGGTTAGGAGATGGTTTAATGGGAATATGATAGCTGCTTTGGTGAGTATATCCTTCGAGTGGGATGATTCTCAGGTCTAAATCACTATCGACTCTCAACCACTTTTCTCCTTTTAACATATTGGCATACTCTCCAATAGTCATTCCGTAGACTAAGGGAATTTCATTTAATCCCAAAAAACTACTGTGTTTTTTTTCTAAGACAGGTCCGTCAATATAACTTCCATTAGGGTTGGGTCTGTCAAAAACAATTAAAGGAATATTGTTTTCAGCACAAGCTTCCATGACGAGCTGAAGCGTAGCGATATAGGTGTAGAATCGAACTCCAACATCTTGAATGTCGAAAACAACGAGATCGAGGTCTTCTAATTGTTCAGATGTGGGTTTTCTGTTTTTTCCGTATAGTGAAACGATAGGCAGTCCTGTTTTAGAATCTATTTCATCTTGAATCTTTTCTCCAGCATCAGCATCAGTTCTAAATCCGTGTTCTGGCGAAAAAATTGTTTTGATATTTACTCGATGTGCGAGTAGTGAATCAACCAAGTGGATGTAGGTATCGTCTTTGAAAATGACTGATGTAGCATTGACAACTAGTCCAATTTTCTTTTCTTTGAGAAGAGGAAGATAGCTTTGTGTCTTATTGGCTGCAACTAGAATTTCTTGTTGGGCATAAACTGAACCAATAAATGACATAAGCAAAGCTAAAACTAGATATAAAACCTTATTTTTGAGATAATTTAAAACTGTATTCATTGAATTTTCCCTTGTTTATTAGCCAGAGGTTAATCAAAGGCCATCCACATAAAAGTAGTATTTCTAGGCCGATTATAAAAATTGCTGTGAGTGCAATTGCAATTGGTATTGTGATGATGTTGATTGCTATCGGTACAGGTATCGGTTTAAAACAAAACATTAGAGACAAAGTAGCTGCTTTTAACGGTCATATTCAAGTACTAAATTTTGATCAAAACAATTCCAATGTCAGTCTAGTCCCATTAGACAAAAATCAAGAGTTCTATTTGGAATCACCTCCAATGAAAGGAGTCGTCCACCGTCAGGCCGTGATTTTGAAAGCAGGAGTCATCAGAACTTCTGAAACTTTTGAGGGAATTATTGCAAAAGGAGTTGGGAGTGATTTTAATTGGAAACTTTTCGACGATATTTTGGTTGAGGGAAGCATTCCAAATTACAAGGATGAATTAAACAATGAGGTCTTGATTTCAAAGACCTTAGCTAAGGCTTTAAAATTGAGTTTAGGAGATCAGTGCAACGCCTTTTTTTTAAAGGATGAATCTTCACAGTCCTTACCCAATCAGCGCAGATTTACAGTCAGTGGTATCTATGACAGTGGATTTGATGAATTTGACAAATCCTATATCATGTTAGATATCAGACATCTACAGCGAATTAATCGATGGAATGAAAACCAGGTCGGCCTTATTGAGGTTTTTATAGATGATTTTGACAGCTTGGATTCCTATGCAGATACTATCTACAAACAGAGTAGTTCTCAATTAGATGTTCGAACCGTTAAAGATCGTTACTTCACCATCTTTGAATGGATTGAACTATTTGATTTCAACATAGCGCTTATTATTGGAATCATGATTTTAGTAGGTGGGATTAATATTGTTACCGCCTTATTGGTTCTCGTGTTGGAAAAGACTAATACAATAGGGGTTTTAAAAGCCCTCGGTGCTTCGAATTGGACCATACGTAAGATTTTCATCTATCAGGCTATTTATCTGGTGATTCGAGGTCTGTTTTGGGGAAATGTGATTGGATTAAGTCTTTTGGGTGTTCAGTATTTTTTCAGATTAATTCAATTTCCAAATCCTAAAGAATATTTTATGAGCTATATCCCTGTGAGTATTTCTATGTCAGATATTCTATTCCTAAATATAGGAATTGTCATCATCAGTTTTGGGATGTTGTTAGTACCGTCCTTTGTCGTTTCTAAAATTAGCGTTATTAAATCGATAAAGTTTGATTAATTGCGATGCTCTTAGAGATATTTTGTAAATTCAACCTTCAATTAAACCGCTACAAATGAAAAAATCACTTCTTTTTCTGGGTCTACTATTGCCATTATTGAGCATGAGTCAAACTAAATTATCTAGAGCAGAAAAACAAATTGTTAAAACGATTCGCAAAAACTCAGCTGATCAAATCAACTTTTTAGAGAAGGTTGTAAATATTAATTCAGGAAGTTTAAATCTCGATGGAGTACGTGAAGTTGGATCTGTTTTTGACGACGCTTTTAAGGAAATTAACTTTGACACTAAATGGATTGAGATGCCCTCTGAAATGAATAGAGCGGGGCATTTTTTTGCTGAGCGAAAAGGAACGAAAGGAAAACGAATTTTATTGATAGGTCATTTAGATACGGTCTTTGAAGAAAATTCTCCATTTCAAAAATTTGAGCGCATCGATGACAGGTTAGCTCATGCTCCTGGAGGAAATGATATGAAGGGTGGCGATGTGATCATTCTTTACGCCTTAAAAGCCTTACAAGAAAATAATTTGATAGATGATGCTCAAATCATCGTTGCCTTTACAGGAGATGAAGAAAGTACGGGTAAACCACTTTCTATCTCGAGAAAAGATTTAATCGAAGCTGGAAAGCGATCAGATGTGGCTCTAGGTTTTGAAACAGCTACAGGATACGACTATGCAACAGTTGCTAGAAGAGGTGCTTCAGGCTGGGAAGTTAAAGTCTCTGGTAAAAGAGCTCACTCATCAGGTGTTTTTAGTGAACATGTTGGAGCAGGTGCTATTTTTGAAATGGGTCGCATCCTAAACGATTTTTACCAAGAAGTAAAAGGTGAAGATTTGTTGACTTTTAATCCAGGTGTACTGATGGGAGGAACCTTTGTGGATTACGATAAGATGAAAAGTGGAGGAGAAGCATTTGGAAAAACAAATGTTGTTGCTCAAACTGCGATGGTACGTGGTGGTTTGAGATTTATTACTGAAGATCAAAAAGAGCGCGCTAGAGCTAAAATGAGAGAAGTAGTCGCTAATAATTTACCGCATACTTCAGCAGAAGTAAGTTTTGAGGATTCTTATCCATCTATGCCTCCAACAGAAGGAAATCACGCCTTGCTAGAACAGTTATCAGAGGTAAGTCAGGCCTTGGGTCAAGGTGAAGTTAAGGCCTATGACCCTGGAAAAAGAGGAGCTGCTGATACCTCTTTTGTAGCTTCATATGTATCTTGTCTTGATGGATTGGGATCTATGGGTTCAGGAGCTCATACACCACAGGAAACAGTAAATTTACAAACCTTAGAAGATTTTACACTTAGAGCGGCTATTTTAATATACAGGTTGACAAAACAAGATTAATGAATAAGAACAAACTTATAGAACAATACGGATTTCTTTTTGAAGAGGAACTCATCGATGAAATGGATAAAGTTGGAAATTACATCAGTGTTCCCGCTGATAAAGAAATCATCGATATTGGAGATGAGCTCACTCATATTCCACTTTTGTTATCTGGAGCTATTAAGATTTTAAGAGAAGATGAAGACGGAGATGAGCTATTGCTCTACTTCATTGAAAAAGGAGATTCTTGTGCCATGTCTTTTAGTTGCGGTATCGAAGGAAAGAGAAGTGAAATAAGAGCCGTAAGTGAATCTGATTCTGAAATCTTGATGATTCCTGTAATGTATATGGAGCTTTGGATGGCCAATTATCGATCATGGAGAAACTTTGTAATCGATTCTTATCACGCAAGAACGAAAGAATTACTTGAAACGGTCGATACCATTGCTTTCTTAAAAATGGATATGCGCATATTAAAATACCTTCAAGACAAGGCTAAAGTCATTGGTAATGATTTGTTGAACACAACTCATGAACGAATCTCACAAGATCTTCACACATCAAGGGTTGTCGTATCTCGAATCCTAAAAAAATTAGAGAAAGATGGTAAGATTAAACTCTTTAGAAATGATATAAAAGTTATAGAGCTTTAAACATCTTGATTTTTAAATAAAGCCAACTATAAAAAAGGCTGTCATAATTGACAGCCTTTTTTGTATAAACTAAGATTTTGTCTATTTGACAAATTTATAGGATCGTTCAATAAACTCCGTAAGTGCTTCCCCTTTGAGGAGTCCCTTAGAAAGTTTTGCTAAATCGACTGACTGTTTGATAAGACGTTCTTTCTTTTTAGCTGTCTTGGTATTTAAGATTTCAGCTACCAGTTCGTGATTTCCGTTGACTACTAAATTGTACATTTCTGGCATATTGCCCATTCCAAACATCCCACCACCAGTTTGTTGCATTTCCTTCATTCTTCTCATGAATTCTGGTTCTGTTATGATGAATGGAGAGGCATTAGAATCCAAGGCCTCCACTTTAACAGTGTAGGTTTGAGTTCCTAGAGTTTCTTCAATTGAAGTTTTTAAGGTCTCTTTTTCTTCGTCAGAAAGTTTTGAGATTGAATCTTCATCCTTTTTGATGAGGTTGTCTAAATGATCAGCATCAACTCTTGCAAAGGTGATGTTTTCATTCGAAGTTTCAAGTTTCTGTAAAAGGTGAGAAACGATAGGCGAATCCAATAATAAGACTTCGTATCCTTTGTCTTTTGCAGCATTGATATAGCTGTGTTGTGCTTCTTTGTCAGAAGCATAAAGGATAACGAGTTTACCGTCCTTATCTGTTTGATTTTCTTTTAACGCTTCTTGAAGTTCATTCCAAGTGAAATACTTATTATCTACCGTTGGATAAAGTGCAAAAGCATCCGCTTTTTCCATGAACTTATCTTCTGAGAGCATTCCGTATTCAATCACGACTTTGATGTCATTCCATTTTGCTTCAAAATCTTCTCTGTTTTCATTGAAGAGACTCTTTAATTTATCAGCAACTTTTCTGGTGATATACGAAGAGATCTTTTTAACCGCACCATCGGCTTGTAAATAGGATCTAGAAACGTTTAGTGGGATATCTGGAGAATCAATAACCCCTTTGAGCATCGTTAGGAATTCTGGAACGATTCCCTCTACATTATCCGTTACAAAAACCTGGTTTTGATAGAGTTGAATTCTGTCTTTTTGAAGACTTAAATCATTGCTCAATTTAGGGAAGTAAAGAATACCTGTTAGGTTAAAAGGATAATCGACATTGAGGTGAATGTGAAATAATGGCTCCTCAAATTGCATTGGATACAATTCTCTGTAGAATTGTTGGTAATCCGCAGTCTCTAAATCAGCTGGTTGTTTCGTCCATGCTGGTTCAGGGTTGTTAATGATATTAGGTACTTCCTTAGTAGGTGCTGGATCTTCTTCTTTTGCTCCTTCCGGTTTTGGAAGGGTTTCGGTTTTGGTTCCAAATACAATAGGAATAGGCATAAACTTATTGTACTTGAGTAACAATTCTGAAATCTTAGACTCTTCTAGGAATTCTTCAGAGTCTTCAGCGATATGGAGAATAATTTCAGTTCCTCTTTCTTGCTTGTCAGCAGCTTCTAATGTGAAATTTGGCGAACCGTCACAAGTCCAGTGAGCAGCTGGTTCGTCAGTATAACTTTTTGTTATGATTTCAACAGTGTGAGCAACCATAAATGCAGAGTAGAATCCAAGTCCAAAATGACCTATGATTCCACTGTCTTTAGCAGTGTCTTTGTGTTTTTCAAGGAATTCCTCAGCTCCTGAAAAAGCAACCTCATTGATGTATTTTTTTACTTCGTCAGCAGACATCCCTAAACCTTGGTCAATGATGTGAAGTTTTTTTGCTTCTTTATCTATTTTGACATGGATCTCTGGAGTTCCGTATTCAACTTTTGCTTCGCCAATAGACGTTAAGTGTTTTAATTTTAGCGTCGCATCAGTTGCATTGGAGATCAGCTCGCGTAAAAAGATTTCGTGATCACTGTATAAGAATTTTTTAATCAGTGGAAATATGTTTTCTACAGAAACATTAATCTTACCTTTTGACATAGTATTGTGTTTTAATTTTTGTGAATTTTAATCACATAAGTCAAAACAAGTGCCAAAGAAGGATTTATGACAAGATGTCACTACCAACGAATAATCACAGAACCCCAGGTAAAACCAGAACCAAAGGCAGCTAAAACGACAAGATCTCCTTTTTTAATTAGACCTTTTTGATGAGCTTCAGCTAATGCGATAGGAATTGAAGCTGCTGTAGTGTTTCCGTAATACATAATATTGTTGTAAACCTGATCATCACTGAGTCTAAATTTCTTTTGAATAAATTGAGCAATTCTGAGATTTGCTTGATGAGGGATGAGTAAGTCGATGTCGGATGCCTGAAGATTATTAGTTTTTAGACCTTCGTTGATGACTTCAGCAAAACGAACCACCGCATTTTTAAACACAAAAGTTCCATTCATATAGGGATAGTAGCTGATGTCTTCTGGATCATTGTCTTTGAGAATATCTGTAACCCATCTCGAGCCTAACCCAGGAGCGGTCATTGACAAGGCCTCAGCATGTTCTCCTTCACTGTGTAAGTGAGAGGATAAAATCCCTGTATTTAAATCTTCAGATCTTCCAATGATCGCAGCACCTGCACCATCTCCGAAAATGACAGAGATACCACGTCCTCTGGTGGTCATATCTAAACCTTTAGATTGTAATTCAGAGGCAATGATTAAGACGTTTTTATACATGCCCGTTTTAATGAACTGATCTGCAATTGAAGTTGCATATACAAAACCAGAACACTGAGCACGTACATCAATAGCACCAACATTTCTAAGGCCTAATTCCTTTTGAATATACACTCCAGGCCCTGGAAAATACATATCAGGACTAAGAGTAGCAAATACAATTAAATCGATTTCATCTTTGTCTAAACCAGAATTTTCTAGAGCTATTTTAGCAGCTTTCAAGCCCATCGAAGTTGTGCTGTCTTCAGAACCAGGAATGACATGTCTTCTTTCTTTTATTCCGGTTCGTTCCTGAATCCATTCGTCACTTGTGTCAATTATCTTAGATAAATCGTCGTTAGTGACCACATTATCGGGAACGTAAAAACCTAATCCTTTAAAATAAGAAGTGTACATATCGAGAGCTTTAATTTACCTAAATATACGATTTATTATTTCTTTCTAATCAAGTAAAGCCCAATAAAAGTAATGAGTCCATTAAGGGGTAAGAGCTCGTATCCCACCTGGTAACCGCCTAGGTAATCAGCAGGTATAGTTCCAATCGCTGTGGCTGAAATAATCGAAATAAGGGTCACGAGCCAGGCCCATTTATCATTGATTTGGTATTTTGTAAAAATCCCAAAACTATACAAGCCTAATAAGGGGCCATAGGTGTAGGAAGCCACTGTGAGAAGACTGTCAATGATATTAGAAGTTAAGACGTATTTAAAAATAATGATGACGATCATTAAAAATACGCTCATCAAAATATGTGTCTGTTTTCTGATTCTTTTTTGACGCTCTTCAGTTTTATTTTCCAAACCTATAAAATCGACACAAAAAGAAGTTGTAAGGGAGGTTAATGCAGAATCAGCACTTGAATATGCTGCAGCTACTAAGCCGAGCAAGAAAGGCACAGCTACCCAGATTCCCAATCCAGAATTCAGTGCAATTTGAGGAAAGAGCAAATCCGTCTTTGCCTGGCCATCCATCAGTGGAATACCAATATTGTTCTTCTCGGCATAGATAAACAAAAGTGCACCCAATAGCATGAAAATAAAGGTGACAACCACCAAGCTAATACTCATACTGATCATGTTTTTTTGTGCGTCTTTGATGTTTTTACAACTCAGGTTTTTTTGCATCATATCCTGGTCTAAACCAGTCATTCCGATAGTGATGAATGCTCCTCCGATCAGTGATTTTAAAAAGTAAGAGCGATTGTTGAAATCATCAGTAATCCACACCCTTGAATAGTTTTTAAGTTCTTCAGATGCAAAGAAATCTCCAATACTCCATCCTAAATCTTGAGCGATAAAATAGATGGAAAATACAACCGCTAAAATCATAAAAAGGGTTTGAAGAGAATCGGTCCAAACAATGGTTTTGATTCCTCCCTTAAAGGTGTAGAGCCAAATCAATAAGATGGATATCACAACAGTGAGTTCGAAAGGAACGTTCCAAGCGTCAAACACAAATTGTTGCAACACGATGGCGACTAAAAAAAGTCTAAAAGATGCTCCGAGGACTCTCGATATAAAAAAGAAAAAAGCTCCTGTCTTATAGGAGGTAGGCCCAAAACGATCTCTGAGATATTCGTAAATAGAGGTGAGATTGAGTCTGTAATAAAGTGGCAGTAACACAAAAGATACGATGAGATATCCAAAGAAATAACCGATGACTACTTGAAGGTAGGTAAACTCAGTTCCCCCAATCCAACCAGGTACCGAAATAAAGGTAACTCCTGATAGAGAGGCTCCTACCATTCCAAAAGCGACTACATACCAAGGAGATTTTTTACCTGCTCTAAAGAAGTCTTCATTCGAATCATTTTTGGAAGTGAGTAAAGAGATGCCTATTAGCATTAAAAAATAGGCTCCTATGATTAGTGTAATGGTTATTGGGCTCATAAATTTTTTTTGCAAATGCAAAGTACAAAAACTTCCTACATAAATCTAAAGTTGTAATTTTGAGGCATGGAATTTTCATCGAAACTTTTAGAGGATGCCGTTAATGAGGTGTCTCAACTTCCTGGAATAGGAAAGCGAACCGCACTTAGATTGGTTTTGCATTTGCTTAGACAGCCTGCATCTCAGACTCATGATTTGGCTACATCTCTAGTTCGATTAAAGGATACGATTAAGTATTGTAAAGACTGTCATAGTATATCTGATGCTGAACAATGTGATATATGTGCCAATCCTTCGAGAGATGGAGAGGTGATTTGTGTTGTTGAAGATATCAGAGATGTGATGGCTATAGAAAGTACCGCTCAATTTAAAGGTAGGTATCATGTGTTGGGTGGAAAAATTTCTCCTATTGAAGGAGTTGGTCCTCAAGATTTGACGATTGAAGCATTAATAGAACGATTAAAATCTGGTTCGATTAAAGAACTTATCTTTGCTATGAGTTCTACAATGGAAGGAGATACTACTAATTTTTATATCTATCGACAATTAGAAGGAATGGATATAAAGACTTCGACAATTGCTCGAGGAATTGCTGTTGGAGATGAGTTGGAATACGCAGATGAAGTTACCTTGGGTCGAAGCATTTTAAATCGCATTCCATTTGAAAACTCTATGAAGACACAATAACGAATTATTATTCTTATTTTTAAGTATTAATAACACTATGGCAAAGTTTGAATTGAAATTACCTCAGATGGGTGAAAGTGTAGCAGAAGCTACTTTGACTTCTTGGCTAAAAGAGGTTGGCGAGACGATTGAACTCGACGAAGCAGTTGTTGAAATTGCAACTGATAAAGTTGACTCAGAAGTTCCTTCAGAAGTTGAAGGGACTCTTGTAGAAAAACGATTTGAAGTCAATGATGTTGTCAAGGTGGGAGAGGTGATAGCTGTTATTGAAACCGATTCAGAGGTTAGTTCGAAACCAATAGTTGAGACTGTTGCTGAAACAACTCCTGCAGAGGAGCCAAAGGAAGTTCAGCAGATCGAAAAGCAGGTGGAAAAGGCTCAGCAACAATTAGAGCCAGTACAGGAAACTTCAGAGCGTTTTTATTCTCCACTAGTTAAAAATATTGCAAAGAAGGAAGGTATATCATTGGCTGAGTTAGATCAAATCACTGGAAGTGGTTCTGAGGGTCGTGTAACAAAGAATGATATCTTATCCTATATAGAAAATAGATCAGGTGAGCCAGCGGCCGCTACTGTAAAAGTTGAGGCTCCAGTTGTAGAACAACCTAAAGAAGTTGCTCCGCCACCAGTTGCATCACCAGCTCCACAGGCTCCTAAAGCACCGACATATATTCACAGTGCTGATGATGAACGTATTCCTTTATCTAGAATGGGTAAACTCATCGCAGATCATATGAAGGCTTCTATTGCAACCTCAGCACACGTACAGAGTTTTATTGAAGTCGATGTGACTAATGTGGTAGCATGGAGAAAGAACGTTAAAGATCACTTTGAGCAACGAGAAGGTGAAAAATTAACCTTTACTCCTATCTTTTTAGAGGCTGTAGCTTATGCTTTAAAAGAATATCCTCTTTTGAATATCAGTTTAGAAGGAGATACAGTAATCAAGAAAAAGAATATTAATTTGGGAATGGCTGCTGCCTTGCCAGATGGCAATTTAATAGTGCCAGTGATTAAGAATGCCGATCGTTTGAATTTAGTCGGAATGGCTGCTCAAGTAAATGATTTAGCTAGAAGAGCAAGAAACAATCAATTGAAACCCGAAGAAGTTCAGGGAGGAACCTATACGGTGACCAATGTAGGGTCTTTTGGATCTGTTTTTGGGACACCAATCATCAATCAACCACAGGTTGGAATTTTAGCATTGGGAGCCATTCGTAAGGTTCCTGCTGTTATTGAAACTAAAGATGGGGATTTAATAGGAATACGTTCTAAAATGTTCTTGTCACATTCCTATGATCACAGAGTGGTTAACGGAGCCTTAGGAGGCATGTTTATTGCCAAGGTTAAAGAGTATTTGGAAAATTGGGATATGAATCGTTTAGTTTAATCTCATGGAATTAAAACTCACTCGACCTATATGTTTTTTTGATCTTGAAACCACCGGAATCAATGTTGCTAAGGATCGCATTGTAGAAATCTCAGTACTTAAGGTATATCCTAACGGAACCAAGGAATCCAAGACTTGGCTGGTGAATCCAACAATTGAAATTCCTCAGGAAGCCATTGATATTCATGGAATCTCCAATGAAAAAGTAGCCAATGAGCCTACTTTTAAAGAATTGTCTCGTGAAATTTTTGACTTGATTAAAGATTCCGATTTAGGAGGTTACAATTCGGATCGATTCGATATTCCATTACTTGCGGAAGAAATGCTTCGAGCTGAAATGGAGTTCGATATGAAAAACAGAGTAGCTGTAGATGTTCAGACCATCTTCCACAAGATGGAAAAGCGAAACTTGGAAGCTGCCTACAGGTTTTATTGCGACAAGGATCTAACTAATGCACATTCAGCAGAAGCTGATACAGAGGCGACTTATGAAGTGTTAAAAGCGCAGTTAGATCGCTACCAGGAATTGGACAACGATATTAAAAAATTATCGGAGTTCACTCAGCGTAAAAAGTCGTTAGATTTTGCTGGTTTTATCGTAGAAGATAAAAATGGAGAAGCTGTATTTTCATTTGGAAAACACAAAAATCAAAAGGTAAAAGATGTGTTGGCTAAAGAACCTGGTTATTTTGGCTGGATCCAAAATGCTGATTTTCCTCTCTATACTAAGAAAATACTCACTCAAATTCGATTAGAAGACTTTAATAATTAGAGCATGAAACTCATTTGTATTGGTAGAAATTACGCTGCTCATATTGCAGAATTAGAAAATGAACGACCAACCGACCCAGTTGTATTTATAAAGCCCGATTCATCAGTTCTCCCTAAAGAACAAGATTTTTATATTCCTGAATTTAGCGATGATGTTCACCACGAGGTGGAGCTATTGGTTAAAATCAAAAAAGTTGGAAAACATATTGATCCTAAATTTTCTAATTTGTATTACGATGAAATAGGGTTGGGTATTGACTTTACAGCTCGTGACTTACAATCCAAGCTTAAAGAAAAAGGTCTTCCATGGGAAAAAGCAAAGGGGTTTGACGGAGCTGCAGTTATTGGAAAGTGGGTTTCAAAAGATCGTTATGCTGATTTAGAAAATCTAAGCTTTCAATTAGAAAAGAACGGTGAAGTCGTTCAAGATGGGAATTCGAGCCTCATGCTCTGGCAAATTGATGAACTCATTTCATATGTGTCCAAGTACTTTATGTTAAAAAAAGGTGATATCATCTTTACGGGAACTCCTGCTGGAGTAAGTAAGGTAAATCCTGGAGATGTGTTAGAGGGTAGTATCGAAGGAGAATCATTCTTTAAAGTCAACGTTAAGTAAGTTTCTGATGAAAGCTGAGATTATTACCATTGGTGACGAAATACTCATCGGACAAATAGTCGATAGCAATTCAGCATTTATTGCTAGAGAACTCAATGAGGTCGGAATAAGTGTTGTTCAAATCACGTCTATTAGTGATGAGCCCAATTGTATACTCAATGCACTAGAGCAGGCTCAGTCAAGAGCAGAACTAGTGATTACCACTGGTGGTTTGGGCCCCACCAAAGACGATCTTACCAAGCAAACCCTCTGTGATTACTTCAACGATGAACTAGTTGAGAATAAAGAACTGCTCAAGCATATTGAAGATCTTTTTGCAAAGTATGTGGAGACTCCAATTAATGAGTATAACCGATCACAACGCTTTCAACCTTCCAAAGCAGAATTGCTCTTTAATACCTATGGGACTGCACCTGGTATGTGGATGTCCAACGATAGAGGAGTTGTGGTTTCTATGCCTGGTGTTCCTTTTGAAATGAAAGCGATGGTCAAGGAACAATTACTTCCAAAAATTGTGGAGCGTTTTAATAGGCCTTATATCATTCATAAAACACTGGTGACCTATGGACCTGGAGAAACAGCCATTGCAGAGCATATCGAAGAATTTGAAAAACAGTTACCAAAGCAAATTGGATTGGCGTATCTACCTAATTTAGGTAAGGTTCGACTGCGTTTAACAGCTAAGGGTTCTGATCAACAACAATTAGAAGATTTAATCGATCAATCCTACAGAGAACTTAAAAATCGATTAAAAGATTTTGTGGTTTCCTTAGGTGATGATGTGGATATCGAATTGGAAATAGCTCGATTGCTCACCGAAAAGAATAAAACCTTAGCAGTAGCTGAGAGCTTTACCGGTGGAGCAATATCAGCTCGTTTTACACATAATCCTGGTGCTTCTGCTTATTTCAAGGGATCTGTGGTGTCCTATGCAACTTCAGTAAAAGAAGAGGTCTTAGGAGTTTCAAGACAATTGATTAAGCAGTACTCAGTGGTTAGCTCACAAGTAGCTGAGGCTATGGCAATTGGAGTCAAAGACAAGCTAGAATCTGACTTTGCAATTGCGACTACCGGAAATGCTGGGCCTTCAAAAGGAGATTCAGATCAGGAAATTGGAACAGTCTTTATCGCAATAGCGACTCCAAAAGGTGTTTGTTCAAAAAAATACAGCATGGGAAAAAACCGCGAACGCACTGTAGAGAAAGGGGTTAATCGTTCTTTATCACTTTTATTTGAAGAAATTTCAAAATTCTAGATAAGAAGTTTTGTAGAGCGATAAAAATGATTTAAATTTGCAGCCTGTTAAAATAACTCAAGAAGAATAGAGATGTCTAAAGTTTGTGAAATTAGTGGAAAGAAAGCGATGGTTGGAAACAATGTTTCTTTCTCTATCAATAAAACAAAGAGAAGATTTGAAGTAAATCTTTCAAAGAAACGTTTTTATATTCCTGAAGAGGATAAGTGGATTACTTTAAAGGTATCTGCAAAAACTTTAAAAACGATTAATAAAAAAGGAATTTCTGCCGTTTTAAAAGAAGCGGGAAAAACTGGATTGGTAAAATAATCCTAAAAAGGAATAAAGATGGCAAAAAAAGGGAATAGAATTCAGGTTATTTTAGAGTGTACTGAGCACAAAGAGTCAGGTATGCCAGGAACATCTCGTTACATCACTACTAAGAACAAAAAGAATACGCCAGATAGAATGGAAATCAAAAAATTCAATCCTATCTTAAAGCGTATGACTGTACATAAAGAAATTAAATAATAGAAGACCATGGCAAAGAAAACAGTAGCATCTTTACAGACTAGTTCGAAGCGATTAACCAAGGCTATTAAAATGGTTAAGTCTCCTAAATCTGGAGCTTATACATTTGTTGAATCTGTGATGCCACCAGAAATGGTTAACGATTGGTTAAACAAAAAATAATCCTCGGATTAATTGACGATACAAAGCTGCTTTTTTAAGCAGCTTTTTTTTTGTGTTAATGCTTAGGGATAGTTGTATCTTTGCCCTTAAATAGTTAAGAATATGAGTTTTTTTAAGAAGATATTTTCATCTGAAAAGAAAGAGCGTTTAGATCAAGGTTTGGAGAAATCTAAAACTTCCTTCTTTAGTAAATTAGAAAAGGCTGTCGTTGGTAAAGACAAGGTTGACGATGAAATTCTAGATGATTTAGAAGATGTGCTCATTAGCTCCGATGTGGGGGTAAGTACGACTCTAAAGATTATTGAGCGAATCGAGGCTCGCGTTAAGAGGGATAAATATGTAGGAACTGATGCTCTTAACTCCATTCTCAGGGAAGAGGTTGCTGGATTACTTTCTGAAAACAATTTAGATGATGCTGAGGATTTTTCAGTGGAAACCACTCATAAACCCTATGTGATTATGGTAGTAGGAGTGAATGGAGCTGGTAAGACTACAACAATTGGTAAATTGGCACATCAATATAAAAGCAAGGGATTGAAAGTTGTTCTTGGAGCAGCTGATACCTTTAGAGCAGCTGCTATTGATCAACTTCAAGTATGGGCCGATCGTGTAGATGTTCCAATTGTAAAACAAAAGATGGGTTCTGATCCTGCATCTGTAGCTTTTGATGCTCTAAGTGCAGGAGTTGCTCAAGGAGCTGATGTGGTTATTGTCGATACTGCAGGAAGACTGCACAACAAGGTGAATTTGATGAATGAGCTCACCAAGATTAAACGCGTAATGGATAAGGTTGTACCAGAGGCTCCCCATGAAATATTGTTAGTATTAGATGGTTCAACTGGTCAAAACGCCTTTGAACAAGCAAAACAATTTACTAAGGCAACAGAAGTAAACGCCTTGGCAATAACTAAATTAGACGGTACCGCTAAAGGTGGTGTTGTAATTGGAATTTCTGATGAATTTCAGGTGCCTGTTAAATATATTGGAGTCGGAGAGAAGATGGAAGATCTTCAAGTGTTTAACAAAATGGAATTCGTAGATTCATTCTTCAATAAAGTTCAATAATGAGAACCAAAAGCCTCAAGAAAAATAAAATCAATGTAGTGACTCTTGGATGTTCTAAAAACATCTATGATTCAGAAGTGTTGATGGGTCAATTGAAAGCCTCTAACAAGGATGTGGTACACCAAGGTGAGGGGAATATTGTAGTAGTCAATACCTGTGGATTTATTGCCAACGCTAAAGAAGAAAGTGTCAACACTATTTTGGAGTACGCTGCACAAAAAGAGGAAGGCCTTATTGATCAGCTCTATGTGATGGGATGCTTATCTGAGCGTTATAAACCAGATTTAGAGAAAGAAATTCCCGATGTAGATCAGTATTTTGGTACAACAGATTTGCCAAATCTCTTAAAGGTATTGGAGGCAGATTACAAACACGAGCTCATCGGTGAGCGTTTGACAACTACTCCAAAAAATTACGCCTATTTAAAAATAGCTGAGGGATGTGATCGCCCTTGTTCATTTTGTGCGATTCCGCTAATGCGCGGTAAACACAAATCGACTCCCATCGAAGATTTGGTCAAAGAGGCTGAGAAATTAGCTGCTGATGGAGTTAAAGAACTGATTTTAATTGCTCAGGATTTGACCTATTACGGTTTGGATCTTTACAAGAAAAGAGCACTTGCAGATCTTTTAAAAGAATTGGTTAAAATCGATGGAATTGAATGGATTCGTTTGCATTATGCATTTCCAACTGGTTTTCCAGAGGATGTGTTGGATTTGATGAATCAGGAGCCTAAGATTTGTAATTATATCGATATTCCACTTCAGCATATTTCCGATTCGATACTTAAGAGTATGAGAAGAGGAACGACCAAAGAAAAGACGACAAAACTCATCGAAACATTTCGATCTAAAGTACCTGGAATTACCATTCGTACCACACTCATTGTCGGATATCCTGGTGAAACCGAGGAAGATTTTCAGCAGTTGAAGGATTGGGTTTCAGAAATGCGTTTTGATCGATTGGGATGCTTTACCTATTCTCATGAAGAAGATACCCATGCCTATCAGCTTGTAGATGATGTTCCTGAGGATGTGAAAGAAGCAAGAGCTTCTGAGATCATGGACTTACAATCTCAAATTTCATGGGAGCTCAATCAAGAAAAGGTTGGTAAGACTTATCGTTGTATGGTAGATCGAAAAGAAGGAAATTACTTCGTAGCTCGAACGGAATCTGATTCTCCTGATGTCGATAACGAAGTGCTAGTCGATGCGACTAAACACTATTTAAGAGTAGGTGATTTTACAAGTATTAAAATAGACGAAGCAGCTGATTTTGATCTCTATGGAACTCCTATTGAGGACTAAATAGATTTAATTCTCCTGTCTTTTTCTCTTTCTTTCGTATCGGTAAATCTCTTTGCCCAAAGCACTTAGAAAAGGAATTCCTATCTCATCGTACTCGTAATTATTATCGTTAAAGATTTGATTCTTGTTGACTAAAATTGTTGCGATTAAGATGAATTCAACCTTGTTTTTAGAATTGGTAATATAGGCACAATCGGTTAAGGTTCCGTAGGCATAACCTACCTTATTGTAGATTTTAAATTCTTCAGGAATGGGTTTTTTGGAGTCGCCAAAGAGAAAGAATTTCCCATAACTATCGTAGTACTCTCTGGAGTCATATCCTACTTCTCTAGGGAGACTGCTCATGCTTTTGAGTAAGAAATTTCGTTGTTCAACTGACAAATCAAAACCTTGGTCATCGTTGAATAGTTGAGGGAAAATCACTCGTTTTAATACTTCGTATTGGCTTTGAATCGGATAGTAATTCTTATAGCTAAAATCAAAGGGTTCGTAGATAGTGCTTTCTCCGTACACGAATCCTCTTCCCTTCTTTAGATTATTCATGCTTAAAGCAGTTGAGGGCTTGTCCTTCTCAAATTGAAGTATTTGTGAAGATTCGCTTTCTGGATTGAGAATTATAGCTGTTCGATCCAACTTATTGGCATTGGGTGTGGAGAGTCGATGTGCAAT